>Ga0207952_1000312_pt1 | contig 44749 bp, 39 predicted proteins | sample SubbioR12Aug_8Ca_FD_184831 | JGI IMG/M metagenome (GOLD analysis project Ga0207952, IMG submission 184831) | Serpentinite rock and fluid subsurface biosphere microbial communities from McLaughlin Reserve, California, USA - CR12Aug_8Ca (SPAdes) | ecosystem: Environmental > Terrestrial > Deep... | reverse complement strand
CACTATCACTATCTGACGCAGTAGAGATCACTGACACCATTGCAACCTCATCTGCAAAGACAAAGACACTATCTGACGCAGTAACAGTATCTGACAATATCGTATCAACTGCAACCAAATCACTATCACTATCTGACGCAGTAACAGTATCTGACAATATCGTATCAACTGCAACCAAATCACTATCACTATCTGACGCAGTAGAGATCACTGACACCATTGCAACCTCATCTGCAAAGACAAAGACACTATCTGACGCAGTAGAGATCTCTACCTCTTTTGTAACAAAATCTGATCGAATTTTCTCATTTGCAGATAATATTTCCATTATAGATTATTCACAATTTATCATTAAATCATCAGATCCTCTTTCACCATCTAAAATTATTCCATCATCTAGTGCAACAGTAGTTACAATGTCTACAAGTAATGCAAATCTTATATTGCCAACTACATCTAGTGTACAAAGCATCGTGATTCCTGAATCAACTAATAAAATAACACTAGATTATTCAGCAAATCTAATTGGAACAAATGTAACTATCGTTAATGGATATAATATAACATTCCGTGCACCATATCCAAACGAGTCTGTATCTGGTGATACTGAAAAAATCACAGTATCTAATGGTACAACATTTACTGGTGCAGTAGGTTGGAATGGTACCTTAGCATTACCTGTACATATTTTAACTACAATTCCTCAGGAAACAACTACTACAACTACAAACGGAATAACTACATCAACTACTACAACATATTCCGAAATTGCTGCATTTGAGATCGGTAATAGTAGTGCTACAATACAACTATCCAAACCAGCAAGAATTGAGTTTACAGGAGATGGTGGAAATAACGTCGTAGCATTCTTTGCAGGCCCATCAGGAGTTAATACAATCATAGATAATGTATGTACATCAGACTCTGCAGCAGGATTGAATGGTAATGATGAATGTTTCATTAATGATGGAACAAATATTATAATCTGGACTAATCACTTCACAAAATTCGGATCTAGTCATAAATCCACATCATCTTCATCCACTGGAGGATCCACTGGAGGATCCACTGGAGGATCCACTGGAGGTAGTGGTAGAACGGGTGCTGGTCCAAGTGGTACGAGTAGTGCAGGTGGATTTGGTGGAATACTTGGTACTGCACTTACAATTAATGAGATCACCTATGACAGATGTGAAGCAAACATGGCTACAATTCTAGTCTCCAGCGATGCTGATAACGCCCCATCAGTAACTGTTCATACAGCAAAATCAGGATCAGTATTAGCTAAACTATCAGACAATCAACCATATGAACAATCAAACAAAATTACAAAACTAGACAAATATCTATATGAAATTTCAATTGCTTCTGATGAGACATTCTTAATGGTAGTTGTTACTGAACAAAAAGGAGTATCTAAAAATATTATACAATCTGCAGTTCATCTCACATCCTGTGAAGGAACTACAGTGATAAGTAAAGTCTCAGAAGATAAACATGAAGATGTTACACCTGTATCTTCATCTGCACCAAAAATATTTGATGTTAAATTCCAAATTGGAAATGGTACACAACATAGATCAGACACTGAATCTGAATTCTCATTTGTAGATAAAGAAAACTTTAGTGTTTCTGCAATCGTAGATGCAAAGATTCCACTAGCAAGAAGTGAATTGAGAATGATAACTATGGGACAACCACAAGATGAATATGTTGCAATTAAAATGAATGAAAAGTTATTACCAATTTCCAATTCTACATATGTAGTTAGTGCAACAATCCCATCAGATCTGATACATGCACCTGCGATTTCATATTGGATTCATATCGTTGATGAGAATAAAAATGAAGTAGAGTCAAAGCAATATAATATTGGCATAAAACCAACATCTGTCGGTAATGTTGCAATTGAAATGGATATTCCATCAGTTAAACAAGGTAATTCAATAGTAAGTCCAAAATTATTTGTAAATACAAACGATTTACCATCATACGGTCTAGTATCTCTAATTGTTAATGGAGAAGTTGTATTCAAGAAATCACAATTGTTTACAATTGGGCAAACAGTTGTAGATCTTAAATGGAAGTCTCCACATGTAGACGAGCATATAACTTATGATGTAATGGCAAGCGTTGATTTGTATGACAAATCAATTTCTACACAATCTGCTAAATTACATGTTTATCCAAAAACTATAACCATGCTTGCTTCAGAAATGAAATCTCTAGAACTAATCACAGAAGATGATACAATATTGGCAGATCCGGCATTAATCTATGCATCAAATACCATTGATCAAAACTTGAGATTCCGTATATTGGATCCAAATGGTGATTGCATAATTGGTGCTTCAGAAGAGTGTACAATACATGATAGTACTGCAAATCAACGTGGTGGATTAACAAGTATTGAATACGAAGATCAAATAATCAGAGTAAGATACAGTGGTCCAGATAGCCCACTTGAACGATTCTCAATTACGTCAGTTGATCCTATATTGGAACACTGGACTATTTCTCTAGAAACTTCTGATGGAATTGTTCCTCAAGCCCAAGCTTTGAAAGATATGTCAATCAAAGTGAAATATAGAATACATTCAGAATTGATCACTGTTTCTTCAGAGTAATTTTTATTTAAAAAAACTATGGATATGAAGTAAATTTAGAAAGAATAGAATCAATCTCTGAAATTTTTATTCTGTTTTGCTCCATAGAATCTCTCTTACGCAGTGTTACCGTTTGATCTTCCAAGCTCTGATAATCAACAGTAATTGCAAATGGAACACCAATCTCATCTAACCTACGATATCTTCGTCCAATAGCCCCAGAGTGATCCAAAAATGCATCATACTTTCTTTTAATTTGTAGGTATATCTCATCTGCCTTTTCTTTTAACCCATCTTTTTTTATCAAGGATAAAACTCCAACCTGAACTGGAGATAAATATGGTTTAAGAGACAATACAACTCTTTCATTTTCCTTATCATCTTTCAAATTATGCTCTAAAATTGTGTAAAGACTTCTGTCAATTCCCATGGAAATCTCAAAGATATGTGGCAAAACCTTTTCATCATTATCCATGACCTCAAATTTTTCATTGCTTTTCTTTGCATGACTTGAAAGATCATAATCTGATCTATAATTACAGGCAACAAGCTCAAGCCATCCTATTGTTGTTTCAACTTCAAAGTCAAATGCAACCTCAGCATAGAATGCTTTTTCTTTATCTCCAAGTTTCCTAAATCTACTTTTTGTTACATCGATTCCAGTTTTTTCATAAAATTCAGTTAATATTCCAAGATAATATGCTACAAACTTGTTTGGTATTGCTTTTGATTCAACAGCTTCTTTGCATGTCATTGATATTGGTTCTGCATCTGTCTGAATTCTAATTATTGTATTTTCAACTTCTAAGAATTTATCCATCTCGTCTAATTTTGTAGGATTGCAAAAAACTTCAATTTCTGCCTGATAAAACTCTCTTAAACGAAGTAGACTCTGTCTTGGTGCAATCTCATTTCTAAAACTTTTACCTATTTGAGCAATTCCTAATGGCAATTTTCCTCTCATTGTTTTAAAGAGTCTTGGAAAATCAACAAATATCGATTGACATGTTTCAGGTCTAAGATATGCTTCTTCCTCTTCAGGTCCAATTCCTACTTTGAACATCATATTGAATTTTTTTGTTTTTTCAAAATCTCCTTTACATTTTGGACATTTGATGTTATTTTGTGAAATCGCATTATCAAATTCTATCAGATCCGCACTTTCAGGAATCTCTATTTTTGATATTTCAGATATTGTTCTATCTGCTCTAAAGGTTGATTTACATTTCATGCATTTTATTATTGGATCTGCAAAGTTTCCCAAATGACCTGATGCCTCAAAAACAGATCTTGACATTATTTGTGAGCCATCAATTTCCATCATTCCATCTCTTCTAATCAACTCTCGTCGCCATAATTCAAGAAACTTGTTTTTCAAACTTACACCAGAAGGTCCGTATTCCCAGAACCCTGCTTGTGCATCTGCATAAATTGCACAACTAGGAAAGTAAAATCCACGTTCAAGTGCCAATTTCATTACATCTTCATAATTCATGTATCAAATCACCAATATCTGAATAAATTCCTACGCCAACTCCTTTACTTTTCTTATATTTTCAAAATCATCTCTAGTATCATCAATTGGGGTTTCCAAAATTATTGGAATTTTTTTCTTATTTGCCGTTTTTATTACTTCAGATAATCCTTTTTCTCCAATATTTCCTAATCCTATATGATAATGTCTATCCAGATTGCAGCCAATCTCACCTTTGGCATCATTAAGATGAAGAATTTTCAAATTCTCAAATCCCACTATATCGTTAAATTTCTTTAATGTTTCTTTGACTGATTTTTCTGTTCTTAGATCATAACCTGAAACAAATGCATGACATGTATCCAAACAAACACCAAACTTTTTTGATGGCTTTAATTGATTAAATATTTCTGCTAATTGTTCAAAGTTTGCGCCAACAGAATTTTTTTGCCCCGCAGTATTCTCAAGTAAAATCATTACATCATTTTTTGTTTGCCCTGCTTTGTTTAGTCCCTTAACAAGCTGCTTTATTCCCGCTTCTTCTCCTGTTCCTAAATGACTACCAAGATGTGTAACTAAATATGGAATGCCAAGCTTTCCACATCTCTCAATTTCATTAATTAATGTATTTACAGATTTTTCAAAACCATCTTCTTTTGGAGTAGATAAATTTGGTAGATATGGCATATGGGCACATGTTGCAAATCTATCTATCTTACTTGATTTTAGTTTCTCTTTGAAATTAGTAATATCTTCATTTGAAAGATCTTTTGCATGCCATCCTCTAGGATTTCTAGTAAATATCTGAAAAGCAGAACATTCTCTCTCGACTGCATTATCTACTGCCTTGTCAATAGATCCAGATATTGAAACATGACATCCGATCTGCATAAGTTACATTTTTCTTAAAACATAATTTAAACCACCGTTCAAATTCAAAAAATCAGATTTTTAAGTAAACTCGGTAAATTACTTTTATGCTTGAACTTGGAGCTGATGAATATGCAAAATATCCCTTTATGGCTGATGCTGGTCAATATCTAAAGGACAAAGGTTTTCCTCTAGTTAAATTTGGAACAGACCCTGATCTAAAACCATCTGTTGAAAAAGCATTTCATAGGCTTAAAGTTTCTACTGAAGGTGGAATTTACAAATCTGAACTTATTGATGGGCAGGCATCAAAATCATATGTTCTTGAGATAGAAGTTTTTTCATTTCTTTTAGCCATAGTTTTGATTAAATTAACTGGTATGCATACTTTAACGAAAAGATTTGCACTAGCAGAAGCTAGGCGAGCAGAACAACATCTTGAAAGAGATTTAGGAAAAGCCTCTGAAAAGTCTAAAATTGATTTGGCAATAAAAATAATTCATGATTTATTTGGTATTGAAGTTATAAAAAGAGACGATTTCTTTGAAATACCCGTAGCTGATTATCTGAAACACTCTGTTAGTTTTCATGAGCGAGAATGGAAATTAATCAATAGATATGTTAAAAATGGCAAAGTGTTACTTACTCCAGAAAAAACAGTTAGATTAATTCGAAAAGAGTTAGGAACCTACATTGGCTCTAAAATTAATAGTGCTCCAACGCCTCCTATGATTCCAGGATTTGAAAATATGGTAAATGAATTAATCACAATTTGTAAAAAACTTACCCCTTCTTACACTACGACTACTGGAGAGTATCCACCTTGCATAAAACATGCAATTGAAGTTCTTGAAAAAGGAGAAAATCTACCACACTCTGGCAGATTTATGCTTGCTACTTTTCTTTTATCAAAAGGACAATCAGTTGAAGATATTGCACCATTATTCAAAAATGCACCAGATTATAATCAAAGAGTAACTCTTTATCAATTAAATCACCTTGCTGGGACTTCAGGAAGTGGAACTCAATACTCTTGCCCTTCATGTGAAAAACTTAAAACACAAAATTTGTGTTTTGCAATCCCGGAATGTGATAATATCATAAACCCCATTCAATTTGGAAAAAAGAGAATATAATGCAAGAAAATGACATAAAATTTCTAGAGGATACTTTTAAAAAATATTATTTTGATCATTTTAATCTTATTCGTGTTCCAAACAGAACCTCAGAGAGAGAATTTGGATTCCAAAAATTTAACTCTGGTATGACTAGACATATCTCAATCAAAGATGATAAAGAGTTACATCTACTGTTAATGAAAAATACTCCATCTGATGTATATTGTTCTAATGCATGTTATTCATTTCCAAATTTACCTATGAATGAAAAAGACTGGAAAGAAGCCGATCTAATTTTTGATATTGATGCTAAAGATCTTAATCTTGAGTGTAGAAAAAATCATACAATTTCTAAATGTAATGAGTGCAATGAAATATCTACTAATATGAATAGCTGTAGTAAATGCAATTCAACAAAACTAGAGAAAAAATCTCTTCCTTGTAAAAATTGTATAAACGAATCAAAAAATGAAGTTTCAAAACTATCAAATATTCTTATTGAAGATTTTGGTGTTCCCCAAAATGATATTCATGTATATTTTTCTGGTAACGAAGGATTTCATGTGTATGCATATAATTCACAATTTCAACAATTAGGTTCTAAAGAAAGATCAGAATTAACAGATTACATAATGTTTCATGGAGCAATCCCAGAAACATTTGGAATGAAAAAAATCAAACCGAATCGTTCAACATTTCCGGATTTTGATGAAAACGGGTGGAGAGGAAGATTTTCTAAAGAAGTGTATGGTACAAAATCAAAGCGTTCAAAAATAATCACCGAATTAATTGCAAATGGGTATTCTTCTTTTCAAAAAATTTTAGATAATCTTTCTGAGAAAATTGGTGCAAAAATAGATCCAAATGTTACAATGGACATTCATAGAATTTTCAGACTTCCCGGTTCGTTAAATAGTAAAAGCGGTCTAACCAAAGTTTTCTGTACTGATCTTACAAAGTTTGATCCTTATCTTGAATCTTCGTTTCTTAATGAAAACTTAGTTGAAGTAATAGCTAACTGTCCGATTAGATTTAATCTAAAAAATACGAAATTTGGTCCATATTTTAATGAAAAAGTATCCATTCCGACATTTGCTGCAGCGTATATGATTTGCAAAAAATTAGCAACAATCTCATAGAATAATCTCCTAACTGAGAAATTCATGACTAAATTCTGAAATTTACTGGTAAGACATTAATTTACCAAGCCGCAAGGAACGTTGATTTTGTATAGCGCCTCTACTGACAAACAAGTTCCGCCTCCTGATGCAGGCAAATTTGTCCGATTAATTATAATTGCAATTATTGCAATTGTAATAATTGCGGTTGCTGGAAATCAGGCTGTAATTTTATCAATGAATTTCACTGAATTTGGGGATCAGTTCACCAAACCATTGTATTATTCCCTTGTCTCAACCCTTATTCTTTCAGCTATTGCTCTAGTAAGAGTAAATATCATTGGTAGATCTTCTATCTTTTGGTATGGACTTCATACAGCAATTGGCTTTATAGGAAAAAGTACTCAACAATCGCTCTCAAATAATATTACTAGCTTTAAAGATTACAAGCTTAGCCCATTACAATTTGTAATTTGGCAGATTACCAAAATTTTGCTTTTTGGAGCATTTTTTGTCAATATTATGTTTGGATTTGCGGCTGTATCTTTTATTGATGGGAATAATCTTGGCATTGAAAATATAGCTAATATCTTCTCTTTGCCGTTTGTTACACCAAGTACTGATGGTGATTATTCAGTTCAACAAGTTGTTCCAATGATTCCATCTCTTGTACTTCTTTTACCTCCAATTCTTGCAGCAATTGGTCTTCGATTGGTTTTGTATGTTGGTATTCATAAAATTATTAATGTCATTACGTCATATCTTCATGATTCACAAAGTGGAAAACCAAGATATCTCAATTATGTTTCAACAGTAGAAACTATAATTGGTGTGGGAATAATTTGGTTAGGATTTAATCTTTTTTTCACTGATCAAATTGATTACAATACTAGATATGTTATTGGTGGAACACTCATAATTGGTTTTGCTCTTTTATCATTTGCCCTTGTAGATAGAATTCGAGCTCGTGTTCTAACTCATATGTTTAAGAGAGATGTCTATATTAGAATTTTAACAATTCTTGCAATTGCAGTTATTGTTGGAGGACTAGTTTCTGTTAACAATAGTATTGCTGATGCAAAAAAAATTGAATATCTAGGACCATACACTGCTCAACAAATTAGTGTCAATAGGTATATCGGTCAACTAAATGATATTAAAGAAAATACTCACGATGTAAAATTACAATCGGTATCCCCAAATAATATCAAAAATTATGTTAATCAAAATAAAGACGTACTCAATGTTGTAAGAGTATGGGACTGGGAAGCAGCTTTTGCTAAACTAAAACCTGAAATTGGATTAATTCCTTACGTAGATTTTGAGGATAATGATATTCTTCGTTTTAACAATACATTATACTGGACTGCTTCAATGAAACCAGTATTACCATCTTCAGTAAGTCTTGCAAACACATGGTATAACGAACATCTTGTATATACTCATGTTCCAAATGGATTTTTAACACTAGAGGCTACAACTGGTCAAATTATAGATAGCAGTAAATTTTTCAAACAACGAGAAATCTATTATGGTGAAGGAGGTCTCTTTTCTACAACTTGGTCTGCATATCCAAATTCTAGAACTACTAGTGCCGAACTTGGAGGCGTTTCCTATAATGGCAAAGGAGGATTAGATGTATCTCCACCACTTAGCTGGACTTTTGAGCCAAACTTTTTACTTTCATTTCCTGCTGAATCTGTACATGTGATGCGATACAAAGATGTTCATGATAGAATGAAAACTTTGTATCCGTATTTTTTGTATGATCTCTTTGGTAAAGAACTAGATTCTATTCCAGTAACTGATGGCACAAATTCCTATTGGTTGATTCCTTTGATAGTTGGATTTGATACTCATGATGTACCATGGTCTGTTGGAAATCCATATTTGAGATTAGTGGGATTTGCTCTAGTTGATACTTACGATGGTGATATTCAATTAATGAAAACAGGCGATGATTTCTTTACTGATATGTTTGTTAGTCAATACTCTGACAAGTTTACACCAATACCTACTTGGCTTGAGGAGCAAATACGATATCCAGTTGAACTCTTTAATTGGAAAGCAGAGATGTACAACATCTATCATGTAAATGATGTTGAAACATTTATTCAAGCAAATGAATTCTATGAAGTTCCCCAAGGCTTAGAAGCTTATTTTGTAGAAGCAAAACCTCCAGGTTTTAATCAAACTGAATTCATTGGTTTACTCTCATTGGAACTTAGGGGATCTCAAGGAAGAAATCTTGCAGGCTACATGATAGTTGAAAACGATCTTAATCATTTAGGAGATCTACAATTCTATGAAGTTCCATTAAACTCTACTACTAAATTGATTGGTCCTACAGCAGTTAGAGAAGCATTAGATAAAGATCCTACATTTGCTGAACTAAAGACTCTTTTGAGAAATCCTAGAATTGGAGATAATATTCTTTATAGAGTTGGTCAACATGATGTCTACTTTATTCCTGTATATACGGCAGGATCCGGTGGAGTTGTTGCACAACTTGGTACTATTGCAGCAGTAGGCGCCGCATTTACTGGCGAATATTATGTTGGTCTTGGTGATACTCAAGAAAAAGCTTTTGAAGCATACTTGAAAAAGGTATCTGGCGTAGCTGGCTCCTCAACTTCAATTAATGTAGATTATATTGAATTAGGAAAAACAGACAGAATCAATATTATAAAATCATCATTTACAGATAACAAGATTGAGATTTCTGAACCAACATCAATACAGATTCCATTATCGTTTAAAGAAGGAGAAATATTCTTCTTTACTGAAAATGATCGTCTTGATACACAAGATTTCTTGAAAAAATTCATAGATAATTTTGTAAAACCAAGAACTGACAGAGTATTCATGTGGCAAGAAAATAATAATCTCAATATTGGAACAATAATTGTAAAAGACAGTATTCCAGAAATGCATTATATTTCAATTGAAATAGGAAATTAACTTCTAAATTATGATTAAAATGTTTTAGAACGTTAAATTACCTGTATCTTTGGTAACTACTAATGCTACTAATAATTGATAATGGGTCAGTTTACACAAAAACTTTGATTAATTTTTTAACTGAAAAAAATATTCTATTTAAAATTGAAACACCTGAAATGTTAGATTTAAAATCTTTAGATAATTATAATTCATTTATTCTATCTGGAAGAAGAAAAAATGAAAAAATAACAAACCAAATTAATTCTAAAATTATTAACCATGCAATTCAAAATAATAAAAAATTATTAGGTATATGTTATGGTGCAGAAATGTTGGCTTTGACTTTAGGTGGAACAATTAGAAAACTTACAATATCTCAAAAAGGTAAGGAAAAAATTAGCGTCAACAAAGAAAATCTACTTGTTACTAATGATTTAGAAGCATTTGAAAGCCATGGATTTGAAATTTCTAAATTACCTCAGTTTTTACGCGTTATTGGATCATCTAAAAACTGTAAATTTGAAATTATTCAATATAAAAATAAACCTGTTTTTGGAACTCAATTTCATCCTGAAATGAGTAATGATGGTCAAAATTTGATTCAAAAGTTCTGTTCTCTCTGATTGCTTTTAATAACTCTCAAATCTTTTTTAATTATATGGACACTAATGACCATCAACTTTTACTTCCTTTAGTAGATGAAGAAAATATTTGCTTGCCTTTACCAATAAATGTAGTTTCAAAATATTGGAATATTTCACTTCCTATGTCCGAAGCTATTGAATCTGCTAAACAATATCCAAATTCTAATGGAAGTATTTTAATCGAAGGAATTGAATCTGCAGAAAGACATGGATTAAAGTGTAAAATTATTAATTCATCTTTATCTGAATTAAAAAAAATTATTGCATCAGGAATTCCTCCAATAGTTATTCTACCGGGAATTCCTGAAATTACACAACATGCTTCAGTATTATCTGGATACGATGATGATGAAAAAACTATCTTTCATTACATCCAAAAAGGAAATTATGAAGGTGAACAACAAGAGGGGGCTATTCCGCAAGAGCTTTTTGATAAAGAATGGTCTGAAGATGGGCGATTGTTAATTATTTTAGCACCACCAGATGTCTTTTCTTCTATAAAACTAAATGATGCACACGAAACTTCAAATCGATTATGTCTTATTTCTGAAAGATTAATCATACAAAAAAATCCATCTGATGCTTTGATATCTTTAAAAAAAGCAATTGAATTAGATCAAAATAACCTAACTGCATCATATTTGATAGCTAGTTTACTTAATGAACAAAACTCTAATGATTGTGTAAAGTATTATGAGAAATGTATTTCTCTTAACAAGCGATTTTATCTTGCATATGTAGGACTAGGCAACTATTATCTTAAAAATGGCCAATTTGAAAAATCTGAAGTTCAATATAGTAAAGCAATTGAAATTAATCCTAAAAGATCTGCAAAAATTTATAAAAACAGAGCTTATCTCAAAGAAAAACAAAAAAAGAATTCTGATGCAAAAAATGATCTAAAAAATTATTTGAAACTTTTTCCAAAGGCTAACGATCGTGGAATTATAGAGCAAGCGATAAGAGAATTATGAAGTGCGGAGTGCGGGATTTGAACCCGCGACCTTCAGCTTGGGAAGCTGACATCTTACCGAGCTAGACTAACTCCGCTTACTGAAATTAATTAATTATGATTAAATATCTTGATTGTAAAATAATATCATGGATGCACGTTGCCCTGAATGTGAGAAAGTAGCAATTTTAAATGACGAAATTACTATTGTAAAATGTCCGCATTGTAATTTTGAGGCAGATTATGATACGTATCTTGAGATAATGAAAGATCAAGCAATTAACATGTCATATGATTACATACCAAAAAGACCCGGGCTTTAATTACCAAAAATTTCCTTTATCTGAACAATCCAGATGTGCTCCACACTTTGGACAAAACATATGGCATGCTTGTAAATCTACCATCTTATTATCACATCTAGGACACCTAATTTCTTCAGCCATGCGTATGTTAAATAATCTAGATTTAAAAATAATGTCCAAAGGTTAATTAGTCGTTCAACTTTTTTTTGGAATAATTGACAAACTTTAAGCTTACGGTATCTGATGTAAAAGGAAAATCTATTACTAAAGAGTTGAAAGACACTGATGCAAACAAATTACTTGGTCTACAACTGGGTAATGAAACAGATGCATCTATTGTAGGATTGCAAGGGAAACTAAAACTTACTGGTGGCAGTGATAAATCTGGAGTACCGATGAGAAATGATATTCATGGTTCTGCAAGAAAATACATTTTACTTTCAAAGGGAGTTGGATTACAAGCAGCAGAAATAGGTCAAAGAGTAAGAAAACTTATGCGTGGTAATACTGTTTCAGAAGAGATATACCAAATAAATTGTAAATTTGATGGAGAACTACCAGTAGAAACTCCTGCTGAAGTAGCAACAGAACCTCAAGAAAATAAATAAAAAGAATAGCTTAACATATGCCGGATCTACATTTTCATTGATGCACTGGCGAGAAACACTTCCTGATTGGTACATAAAAAAATATGGTCATCAACCATGTGTAAATATTGGAACTGCAGGTCACGTTGATCATGGAAAAACTACACTTATTCAAGCATTAACAGGTTCATGGACAAGTGTTCATAGTCAAGAACTAAAAAGGGGAATTACTATACGTGTAGGTTACTCCGATGCAGCATTTTACAAATGTAAAAGTTGTGCAGAGCCATTAGGATATTCCACAACTCCAAAATGTAAAAACTGTGGAAAAGAAAGTGAATTATCTCGAGTTGTTAGTTTTGTAGATAGTCCAGGACATGAAAGTCTGATGGCAAACATGCTCTCCGGTTCAGCTTTAATGGATGGGGCATTATTGCTAGTAGCTTCTAATGAACCAGTACCTAAACCACAAACCAAAGAACATCTTTTAGCACTTCAAACACTTGGAATACAACAAATTGTAATTGTACAAAATAAAGTAGATTTAATTTCATATGATGAAGCTATTGCTAATCAACAAGATATTACAAAATTTGTTAAAGGAACAAATGCTGCAAAAGCACCAATTATTCCAATATCTGCTCAATCTGGACTTAATATAGATGCATTAATTGGTGCAATTGAATCAACCATTAAAACTCCAGAAAGGGATGAATCTAAAGAACCAATAATGCATGTATTGAGATCATTTGATGTCAACAAACCTGGAATTAAATTAAAAAATATCAAAGGCGGTGTAATTGGTGGTAGTTTAACACAGGGAACTTTGAGTGTGGGTGATGAAATTGAAATTAAACCGGGAATAATGGATGAAAAAAAGAAAACATATGAGCCATTACTCACTGAGATTACTTCTTTAGGTACAGCAGCTGGAATAGTAGATTCTGTAAAACCAGGAGGTTTGGTCGCAATTGGTACAAAACTAGATCCTGCAATGACTAGAAGTGATTCGTTTATAGGTTCTGTAATTGGAAAACCTGGAACCCTACCAGAAAATTCAACTCAAATAAAACTCGAAGTAAATTTATTTGATTCTGCTGTTGGAGCAGCTGAAGATACTAAAGTACTTCCAATCCAAGTTGGAGAATTATTACGATTAAACATAGGCACTGCTCCAATTCTAGGTAAAGTTTCAAAAATAAAATCAAATAGCATAGACATTGAACTTCGAAGACCAGCTTGTATATTTGAAGGTGGCAATGTAGCCATTAGTAGGAGAATTACTGACCGATGGAGATTAATTGGTGCAGGAATACTTGGTTGAAGTTATCTGTGATACCAATTTCTTAATTCATCTAGCGACTAGAAGAATCAAAAATATTGACAATCTTGATGTTGAAATAGGACAAGTTATTTTTGTTGTCCCACAAGTTGTTCAAAATGAACTTTCTAGATTAAACAAAAATCCTAAAAAACAACAAGATATTAGTCAAACACTAAATTTCATAAAAAATTTCAAAATACTCCCTTTAAATGGAAATTTTGCAGATAAAGAACTAATTAATTATGTAAAAAAAAATGGTTCCATTATTGGTACTATGGACAAAGAATTAAAAAAACAAATTAAAAAACACGGTGGGACTATAATGTCTTTATCAAATGATAAAATAATTCTAGAATCATAGTAAAATTTAACTTGAAGAATTCAATTATCACTGATATGACTAAACTAATTTTGGAAAGTAGTGCTTTCAAAAATGGAGAACAAATTCCAAAAAAATATGGCTATAAAAATTCTAATGTAAATCCACCATTGACTATTAAGGGAATGCCAAAAAATACAGAATCCTTGGTTCTAATAATGGATGATCCTGATGCAATGAGTGCAGTTGGAAAAGTTTGGGTACATTGGTTAGTATGGAATATTCCATCTACCACAACAGAAATTGAAGAGAATTCAACTCCTATTGGAGCCATTGAAGGTAAAACTGATTTTGGCGAAATTGGTTATGGTGGTCCAGCTCCGCCTGACAGAGAACATACTTACATTTTCAAATTGTATGCATTAGATATAAAATTGAATTTAAAGAAAGGTTCATTAAAAAAAGATTTAGAAAAATCAATGCAAAATCATATTCTAACAGAAGCTAAACTAACAGGAAGATACTCTCCATAAATCAATTTTTTTATATTTTATATATTATATCTGAAACTTATGAATAATTTTAATTACTTTTTATACAAAGAGTAATAAGCAAAGTTTAGAGAGAAAAGCTAATTGATTTCAAACGTTACTTTGGTCTCATTAGGAAAATTTGATCTAAAATTACGCCATCTTTTAATTATAGGGATTTTGTCACTGTCTTTTTCAATTTCATTTTTAGTTAGATCACAAGCTGCTGATTATGGTTGGGAATTAAATGAATTTGATCCTTTTTTCAATTACAGAGCTACACAATATGTCATTGACAATGGAATACCTGCATATTTTGAATGGAATGATGATCTAAGTTGGTATCCTATAGGACGAGATGTTTCACAAACTTCCCAAGTAGTACTTCATATTACCGCTGCTGTAACATATTGGATTTTTGGTGGTGGAATGGAACTTTATGATTTTACAATTCTTTTTCCTGTTATTTTTGGCTCACTTAGTACAATTGTAATTTTTGCATTAGTGAGAGTGATAGGTGGAACAACTGCTGGATTGCTCTCTGCATTATTTTTTTCCGTATCTCTACCTTTGATTGTTAGAGGAACAATTGGTTGGTTCAAATCTGAACCATTAGGAATATTTTTTGGTATTTTAGCACTCTATTTTTTGCTTAGCGGTCTTCATTCTAAAAATAAAAAAGTGGCAATTGTTAAATTAATAGCTGCGGGAATCACTTTACCGTTATCTCTCTCTGCATGGGGTGGTAGCCAATTTTTTATAATTCCAATAGGTGTTTTCTTTCTTTCGTTACCTTTTGTAAGATCTGATCATAAATTTATCTTGTGGGCAATACCTCTTTTCACTGTAATTGTTTTGCTAGTTTCATTAAATTTTGAGAGATTAAGCTCAAATTTTGTTTTCGGATTAGGTGGAATTTCATTATTGATTCCAACAATTTTTGTTATTGCTTGCATTTTTATTCAAAATAAAAGTAATGAAAACAAAAAAACTAGAAATGGTCTGTTATTTTTAGCTGTCATTTTAATAATTGGCGTGAGTGTTTTAATCATTAATGCCGATTCTGAATTTTTACCGCTTCCGAGTTATAGATATCTAAATGCAATTAATCCATTTTTGACCACTTCAATTCCTTTAGTAGATTCAGTTGCTGAACATGCTAGTACAACTATTTCACAATCATTCATGTTTCATTCAATTCTAATGATATTTGGGGGATTGGGAATTTGGTTACTCTTAAAAAATCATAAAGTAAAAAATTCTAATTTCATTAAAACTGATATGATTGTCTTTTCATTAATTTTTGGATTAATTGGAATACATGTAAGTTCTGCATTTGTAAGATTAGAGGTATTTGCATCTTTATCTTTAATAATATTATCTTCAGTGGGTTTATCCATACTTGTTAAAGATGTTTTAAACAATACAGACCATAAAAAATTTAGAAATTTAATTATTAAATCCTCATTTTTTGTAGGAATCATTATTCTTCTAGTGCTTCCACTCTCTTTCCCAGAGGATAATTGGGTTACTGCAGGAAAGGCGCCTCCTACAATTCTAAATGGCGGTTCAGCATATCCAGTAAGTACTAATGATTGGTTAGAATCAATGGAATGGTTAAAAAATAATACTCCTAAAGATGCGGTGATAGCATCTTGGTGGGATTATGGATACTGGATATCTACCTTGGCTGAAAGAGCATCAATAGCTGATAACTCTACAGTTCATACTCATGTTATTCAAAATCTAGCAAAAATGCTAATGAGCTCTCCAGATCAAGCATGGAAAATGTTGATAGATATGCAAGCTGATTATGTGGTAGTTTTTGTTTCTGGTCAGAGATTGGCAGTTGATAATGAAGAACAAGCTCTTTATGTATTACAAGGCGGTGGAGATGAATCAAAAAAACAATGGTTTATACGAATTGCTGAAAAACCTTTAACAGAATTTTTAGAATCTGATGGTATAAGTGGCAATGATCATTTTTGGAACGAAACTTTATTGGGAAAAATGTTTCCTTTTACTCCATTAGCATATGTTAATTTCCAAACAAATCAGCAATCCGCAACATACCAACCAGGATTTACTCCTGTATATGTAAAAGATATCAAATATCCCTCTGACAGCAATGGTCCATTACGATTGGTTCATGCATCACCAAGTTTTGATATAGGAAAAGGTCAACCAATGATAGGCGTATTTGTCTATCAAGTAAACAAAGATTACGTTCCACTCAACTAATTTTTTAATTATATCTTTCAGCCAATCTATATCTCATGTATTTATCATCTGGTGAAAACTTAGCTGGATGCGCTGAAACAGTTTCTTCATTACATAAAGGACATTTTTCTTTAAGTGAATAATGATTACATTTTAAACATTTTCTCAATTGGAATCTCATTTTAATTCTCTCTTGTTTTCTTAGATTCTTCCCTAGTAAATTTGAATGAACCTTTCTTTTTTTCTATACTATCTTGAATCTCTACAAGTATTGGTTTTAGTGTTTTTTCAGCGGATTTAAAATCTTCAGCAGTAATAGATAATCTGTATTTTGGTGCACCTAAATATGTAATATCTATAGTAGAATCTTTTTTTGTTGCATCCAAAAGCGCTTTTTTAATAATTTCAACGCCATCTGATTTATTATTGGTAATTTCCATAATTCCTCTGATCTCTACTGATGGTAGTTTAATTTTAGAACATATTTCTTCAATAACTACTGCTGTTTTTTTAGGAAGTTTTAGTTCTTTTATTGATTCTATTCCATTTCTTGCAATTTCAATGAATGCATCATAAACTGAATCAAACTTGGAATAAATGATATCTTCTAATTTTTCAATATCTTCATCTGATAGATTTCCTTTTTCTTTAACATTTTGCAGTAAAGTTTTTCCCTTTTCAAATTTCTTGACTTCTTTTAGCTTTTGCTTTTTTTGATCCTTTGATACTTGTTTTAATGATAGATCAATATCTCCTCTATCGGAATTTACTTTTTTTACTAGTAGAACTTTTTTCTCACCATCTTTTACAAACTTACTAACTGATCTAATCCAACCAGGTGCAATTTCTGAGATATGCAAAAACCCTTGAATATCGTTATATTCATCTAGTGTAACATATGCCCCGTGATCCATGACTTTGGTAATTGTAGCAAGAACTATTTCCCCTTGCTCTGGCATCTCTTGAATTTCAGTAGACATTTCTTCTAAATTTCCATTCTGTATAATTTAATGTTGCTAGTTAGAAATCAATTCCTTTTTTTGCTTTTATTCCATGTTGAAAAGGATGTTTTATTTCTCTCATTTCTGTGACTAGATCAGCTAATTCAATAATTTCATTTTTAGCATAATTTCCAGTTAGCACAAGATCAAGATTCTTTGGTTTTAACTTAATTAAATTAATTACATCTTCAAGTTTTATCAAACCTAAATTTATGGCATAGTTTATCTCATCTAAAATCACAATATCATACTTTCCTGACTGAATTTTTTCATTACTTATTTTAATTGCCTCTTTTGCTATTCTTTCATGTTCTTCTTTGGAGCTCTTGTCATCTATAATCCCAACAAATCCTTTACCTATGGCCACCATTTCAAATTCTGGTTCAAGTCTCTTTGATGAATACATCTCACCATAATGCCATGAACCTTTGATGAATTGTATCATACATGTCTTTTTTGCATAACCAGTTGCTCTTAATGCAATTCCTAGGGCAGCAGTAGTTTTTCCTTTGCCTTTTCCGGTGTATATTATAGTTAATCCCTTTTCATCCATGATTAATTCATAAATTATCCAAGTAAAAACATTGAGTATTATTTGACTCTAATGTATCAATTTAAATAAAAACTAATTCTAGTGATACGAATTGAAAATTCCCAGAATTACTTTAGCTGGAGTTACAAGTGGTGTTGGTAAAACATCAATTACATGTGCCATTATCTATGCTTTACAAAAGAAAGGATTTTCAGTACAACCATTCAAAGTAGGTCCTGACTACATCGATCCAAGTTATCTTTCAAGTATTTCAAAAAAAGAAGCATTTAATCTAGATGTATGGTTGATGGGAAAAAAACATCTTATTGAGAGCTTTGTATCTAATTCTAAATCTAATATTTCTGTAATTGAAGGAGTAATGGGATATTATGATGGATATAGAGGAAATTCAAATTATGCTAGTACTCATCATGTTGCATCTATTATAAAATCACCTGTAATTTTGATATTAGACGCAAGTAAGACTTCTAGATCAATTGCAGCAACAGCAATAGGGTTTCAAAAATTTCACAGAAATTCTAGAATTTCAGGCCTTATACTAAATAAAATTGGTAGTAAAAAACATGAAATTCTATGTAGACAAGCGCTTGAAAAAACAAACCTTCCAATTATAGGAGTAATTTATAAAAATTCAGAATTGAATTTTGAATCAAGACACCTTGGATTGATTCCAGCTAAAGAAAAAAATTTAAAATCAAAAATTGAAAAAACATCTAAAATAATTTCAGATTCACTTGACATTAACAAAATTATTCAAATTATAAAAAATCCATTTCCGCTTCCAAACAAATCAAAAATTTTATTAAAAAAACCAAAAACCACAATTTCTATTGCACTTGATGGTTCCTTTAATTTCTATTATCATGATAATTTAGAAGCATTAAGACGTGAAGGCGCAGATCTAAAGTTTTTTAGTCCAATACATGATGAAAAACTTCCAAAATCTGATGGCATTTACATTGGCGGCGGATTTCCTGAAATTCTTGGTAATCTACTCGAAAAAAATCATTCTATGAAAAAAACTATAAAAAAAGCATCCGAAGAAAATATTCCAATTTATGCAGAATGTGGAGGATTAATGTATCTTACAAAATCTATTGATTATGGGAATAAAAAATATAAAATGATTGGTTTGTTTGATGCAGAAACAAAAATGACTAAAAAAATGAAATTAAATTATACCAAAGGTAAAATCATTTCAAAAAATAATATTTCAGATAAATTTCACGATCTACGGGGACATGAATTTCATTATTCAGAATTAGATTCTGTATCTTCTGACTCAAAATTTGCGTATGAGTTAGATATTGGCGATGGAATTCAAAATCACAAAGACGGTATGATTCAATATAACACATTAGCATCATATGGACATCTTTATTTTGATAGTTCTAATTATGCTCAAATTTTTGTGAAGAATTGTTTTAAAAATTCAAGAAGATAATTCTGCTCTTACAAGCTTATAGAGTGCATTGATTATTGCAGATGCTGAAGAACTACCTCCTTTTCTTCCCTTATTTGTAATAAATGGGATATTTTCTAATCTACTTAGTTCTTCTTTTGATTCTGAGGCACAAATGAATCCAACTGGAATTCCTATGATTAACGCTGGTTTTACAATACCCTCTTTTACCATATTTATTACCTCCATAAGGGCAGTAGGGGCATTGCCAACAACTACTATTCCTCCATCAATATCTGATAGTGCTGATCTCATTGATATTTGAGATCTAGTCTTATTTTCTTTTTTTGCAATCTCCATTATTTTTGGATCTGAAATATTACAAACTATCTTATTTTGAAAATCTTTTGGATTTTGCTTATTCAAACCACCAATAACACCATTTACATCAACTACGATACTACATCCATTCTTTAAGGCCATCATCCCACTTTGAATTGCATCTTTATGAAATATTACTTTATTATCTCCTGCAAAATCAAAGTCTGCAGTTGAATGAATTATTCTTCTAACAATGGGCCATTCTTTTTCATTATAATAATGAATGCCAATTTCATCATCAATCATCTGCATACTTGCATCTTCAATAGATTGACCTCTTTTAGTTTGCATTTTCTACCTCTTTTGCTCTTTCTAATATCAAATCTATCATTTTTTCATCAGTTCCTAAATGTTTTGTAATGTATGTGTTTTTGATACTGGAGTTTTTTAGTGCAGGTAAAAGATCATTATTGATATCAGTTTTGACATGTGCACCTTCATGTAAGAAATAAAATACTATTATGAGAACCTCTGGATTATTTTTTTCACAATTCTTAATACCTTCTACAATATCTGGCTGTTCTATCTCTAACCAACATCTACTTACATTTCTATAATTTGCTTTTAGTCCATCTACGACATAATCCATTGACATTTGGGCATTAGGATCTTTACTACCATGTCCAATAATTAATACATCAACATTCTTTTTTGGAACTGTAATATTATTTTCTTGTATGGTTGAAGATATTCTATTTTCAACCAAATTAATCAAAGTTTTATGCATACTCATTGGTTTTGTGACTACAAATTTTACTTTGGTATCTTTTTGAAATTTCATTACATCTGTAACTGCATTTTTTACTTTCTTACCAGGATACAGAAAATATGGGACTATTGTTAAATGATCAATATCTTGTTTTAGACATTTTGCAATACCGTCTTCAATATATGGTGGTTCTACTTCAAGAAAACAATATTCTGTAAAAATATAATTTCCTTTTGCTTTAATGGCATTGCAAATTATTTCTAATTCTTCAGATGCCTCTCTTTCTCTACTACCTCTATCAATTAGTAAAAATCCACGTTTCAATCTATTATCCTCGCTATGGCTATAGTCAAATTTGGGGGAAATTTCTGTTTTTCAACAATTAATTTACCTCCAGACACTTTTATAGCTGCAGCCTCTGAAACACTAGCTGTTCCTTCAAATGCTTTGACAGTATCAGAAGGATTAGGTGTAGATATATCTGCTAAATCTTCTCTGTTCACATATTCCACAGTAATCTCCATTTCTTTTCCAATATCAACTAGTCCCTTAACATCTTCAGGTTTTTTAATTGAAACTAATTTTGAAATAGATTTTTCACTCAGTTTGAATTTCTGTAAACAAAAATCCAAACCCTCCTTAATGTTTTCCTTAGATGTATCCCAGTGTAATCCAATTCCTACCACAAGACTTGGAGGTCTGTAAACCACAGAATTTTTGAGAAAATCTCCTTCTAATACTTTATCAGAAATTATGAGATATCCCTTAGAGTCAGATTTTTCCATTTCTTCTAAACTCTGATAAATTTTTACATTTTTTGGAAATTCTTTCATCCAATTTCTTTTGCCTGCATCTTGAAAAATTCCAATCTTTTCTTCATTTACCATAAACGCACTAATTTTTGTGACTGTGGAATCATCTTCTATCTTCCAACCAAATTCTCTTCCTACCAGATCAACTGCAATTGTTTTATTGACATCGGCTGCAGTAGTGATTACTGGTGTAGCATTAAGCTTTTGAGCAATTGTCTGAGTTAATTCATTTGCTCCCCCTAAATGTCCTGATAATACACTAATTACAAAACTTGTTTTATCATCAATAACAATTACAGCCGGATCTGTTTTTTTATCTTTCAAATATGGTGCAATTAATCTAATTACTGCACCTAAAGAAAATAAACAAATTATTGCATCGTTGTTTTTAAATAATTCAACAATTTTTTCTGATGTAGAGTCTGAATACCATGCTATCTCTTTATTGCTATCTGAAAATTTAGATGGCGCAAAAATTTTCCAATTTGGAAAATATTTTTTTAATTCTATTCCTATTTTTATCCCGTTTTTGGTAATTGCAAGAACTGAAACTTTATCCACAGTTAAAATCTCTCAAATTAAATAAAATACCTTGCTACTAGAACTTTCTAGCCAAAATATTTCCGTCAAAATCAAATAATATCACATCCAGTGGGACCTTTTCTTCAGAATGTTTTCTCATATGTTGATATGTTTCATTGCATATTTCGTCAAAAAAGCCTTTTACATTATTCTCTATTACAATTTCAGACACATGCCTGGCTGTATTTGCTTTCTTAATGTTCTCAATGATCTTTTCACTAGCATTACATTTTCTCGCTAATTCTGCTAAGAAATTCATATCAACTTTGGAACCTTTAACATGTGTCTGTTTTACCCCTGCAGCCATTTTAGCTAATTTTCCAATAAATCCTACAATGTATGCTTTTTTGATATTTTTTCTAGCACATTGTTGTATTGTGTATCCAGAAAAATCTCCCATTTGTATAAAACAATGTTCTGGTAAATCGACAATTTTTTTTGCAAAATCCTCACTTCTTCCCCCTGTAGTAAGAACAACTATGTCATTACCCATTGCAATTGATACATCCAGATTTTGTCTAATCGAAGCTGCATAAGATGCAGTTGAAAATGGTATTACGATTCCACTTGTTCCTAAAATTGAAATTCCATTCAAGATACCAATTCTTGGATTATCTGTTTTAGGACCTAACTCTCGTCCTTTTGGTACAGAAATTATTACTTTGACTCCTGTTTTCAAATTATGTTTATCCAAAATTTCTTTCAAATTTTCTTTAATCATTTTTTTTGGTACTGGATTAATTGCAGCCTTGTTTAATTCAAGACCTAGTCCTGGTTTCGTTACAATTCCAACTCCTTCTCCACCATCAATATCTATGTCATTGAATTTTTCAGTCAATGATAAATCAACTATTATTTCTGCACCGTGAGTGACATCAGGATCATCACCTCCATCCTTAATCACAGAACATGTAGACTTGTTTTTATCAAATTGACATTGATTAATCTGAATTTTGATAAAACTACCTTTAGGTAATTTAACATCAACACTTTCAATTTTTGATTGATTAATTATGGATATTAATCCTGCTTTAGCTGCTGCTGTTGCAGAAGTACCCGTAGTATATCCAGTTCGAAGATTTTCTTTTTTTATTTCTTCCACGATAATCATGCCTAATTTGATGTATTAACTCTTCTTTGATTCGTTTGGAATCTTACTTTTTGAGACTAGAAATTATACTGAAATTTCTTGCGTTTCCAATTAGATTTCTTTAGATTATATTTAAAATAAAAGATACAGGGTTTATGGAAAAAAATATGCAAGTTGTTGTAACTGGTGCTAGTGGATTTATAGCAAAAAATCTCAGAAAATACCTATCTGATAATAATATAAAATTAATCTCAATTTCAAGACATGATTTTAAAAACGTTAAAAATGAAACAAAGTTCATTACAAAAAACTATGATGAAAAAATTTTTTTATCAAAATTAAAAAATTCGGATGCATTAATTCATTTAGTTGGAATTGGAAAACAGACAATTTATAACGATTACAGTCAAATTAATATCGAACTTACAAAAAAAATAATTAATTTATGTAAAAAATCAAAAATCAAAAAAATAATTTATCTTAGTGGCTTGGGTGTTTCTGAAAATACATCATTAGGATATTTTATTTCAAAGTTCAAGGCTGAGAAACTGATCGTGGATTCTAAACTCGATTATACGATATTTCGACCTTCTTATATTGTTGGTAAAGATGACTATCTTACAAAATATCTTAAAAAACAAATTAAAACAGGTCAAATTAAAATTCCTGGTTCAGGCAATTATTCAATTCAACCTATCTACATAGATGATGTTACTAAAATTATTTTTAATGCTTTAACCAAAAAAATTTTTAGTAAAATAATTTTAGATCTTGTAGGTTCTGAATCGATCACTTTTCAAAAATATGTCAAAGAATTTTCTCGTGGAACCAATACTAAAATTAAAAAAATAAATCTTGAAACTGTTTATCGCGAATCTATTTCTAATCCTGATAGTGAATTTGGAGTAGATGATCTAAACTTGTTAATTGGTGATTTTAAAGGAGATTATAAAAAACTAAAAAATATCTCTAAAATTGAATTTTCTTCTATACTAAAACTTCTAAAGGCCGGCAGCCTTCTTTAATACGTCAGCTTTGTCTGTTTTTTCCCAAGTAAATTCAGGCTCATTTCTACCAAAATGTCCATATGCTGCTGTCTTTCTATAGATTGGCCTTTTCAAATCTAATTGTGAAATAATTCCAAATGGTTTCATGTCAAAATTCTTTCTAACCAATTCTTCAATTTCTTTTTCTGGAATTTTACTGGAACCAAACGTATTGACATATAACGAAACTGGCTCGGCAACTCCTATAGCATATGCTAATTGAACTTCACATCTTTCAGCAAGATTTGCTGCTACAATATTTTTGGCAATATATCTGCACATATAACATGCTGATCTATCTACTTTTGATGGATCTTTTCCAGAAAAAGCCCCCCCACCATGTCTTCCAAACCCACCATAACTATCTACAATTATTTTTCGTCCTGTAAGTCCAGAGTCTCCATGTGGACCTCCAATTACAAATTTTCCTGTTGGATTAATATGAATTTTAATTTGGTCATTCCAAAGATTTCCTAAAACTGGCTTGATTACTTTATCTATGATTTCTTTTGATATCTGTTCTTGTGTTATTTCAGGTGCATGTTGAGTTGAAATAACTATTGTTTCAATTTTTGTTGGTTTATTATTTTCATATCTAACAGAAACTTGTGATTTACCGTCAGGTCTAACCCATGGTAAAACTTTGCTTTTTCTAACTTCGGCAAGTTTTTGTGTTAATTTATGTGCAAGTAATATTGGCATTGGCATTAGTTCTTTTGTTTCATTGGAAGCATAGCCAAACATCAATCCTTGATCACCTGCTCCTTGCTCTTTTTCCTTAGTTGCAGTTACACCCTGACTAATATCTGGACTTTGAGAATGAAGTCTTAATGTAACTTGACAAGATTCAGTATCAAACATCAAATCTTTATTGTCATATCCTATTTCTCTAATTATTTTTCTAACTAAGGCCTCTTGAGATTTCTTGTCAAAATCTGCATTTGAGGTTACTTCTCCAGCAACTGCAACAAAATCTGTGGTGACCATTGTTTCAACTGCTACTCTGGAATCAGGGTCTTGTTTGAGAAATTCATCTAAAAATGCATCTGAAATTTGATCACATATCTTATCAGGATGACCTTCAGTAACTGATTCTGATGTAAATAGAAAATTATTAGTCATAACCCCTAGAGTTCGTTTTCTAGTTTGATAAACAGTACATTATTGCCTCTAACAATCACTCGACCATAATTTGCAATCACTTTACCGTCGTGGAATTCTTCTGCATCAGTCATGATTAAATTCATGTATGAATCAACATTATCCATTTTTCCTTTGTATTCAACTTCATTTTTCAGCCTTACAGTAACTTTCTTCTTAGTACTTTTTTGAAGAGTTGTTAATGGCCTTTTTGCACTACTAGTTTGTGACACTAATTATTCACTTGTTTTGCTTACGTTGTTTTCTAGAATAAAAGCCTTGCCTCTTTTGTGAATTATGAAATTCTTTAAATTTTTTCATCATTTTTAGATGATTAACTAAATGATCTCTACAGGATTACAAAAATTAGACGATTTTTTATCTGGTGGAATACCTAATGGTGTAATTACTGACATTTATGGGGCAAGTGGAACTGGTAAAACTCAACTATTATTTCAAATCTGTATTAATGCAATAAAAAATGGAGGTAATGTTCTTTATCAAGATACAACAGGTAGTTTCAGACCTGAACGAATTCTTGAAATTCAGAAACAACAAAATTTAACATTTGATATTCTTGAAAAAATAACAGTTTCAAGAATTACTAATACTTCAGAACAGATCAAATCCATTGATATCATGAATGCATCAAACTTTTCCCTGATTGTAATTGATAATATCACTGATTTGTTTTCATACGAATATTCAAAAGATGATAAAATCTTTGCAAAAAATTCTATATTTGTCAAATACATTCATAATCTTTCGCTTGTTGCAATCAATAAAAAAATCCCTGTTATTATTACTAATATGATTAGAAACATAGATGGTATGGAAATGGAAAATATGAGAACAGCAATTGATCCATTCACACATATTAAAATAAAACTCACAAAAACATCTTCAAAATTTCATGCAGAAATAAAATGGCTTCTTCATCAGATCCAATTTTATTATAAGATTATTCCTGCAGGTCTATCTGATTATCCTGAAGATATTTAACTATCAATCATAAAGTTTAGCAATGGCAGGAATATTTGATTCAATTCCAATAATCACTGTAGTATTATTTGTACTTGGCCTAGCTGGCGTAATAGTTTATGAAAGATCCCGATCAAATACAAAAGAATCAATTTCCTGATTCTGTAATTGACTCACTGTTTAATTATTTTGGATTTACTAATCTTACTGAAATTCAGAAAAAAGCGTCTCCTATAATTTTACAAAAAAGAGATTGTTTAGTAATTGCCCCTACCGGTTCAGGTAAAACAGAATGTTCAGTAATTCCAATTTTTTCTCTAGTAAAAAAATCAAAAAAACTCGGAAAAATTAAAGTTCTTTACATTACTCCATTACGAGCACTTAATCGAGATGTTTTTAGAAGGATCATAAAATACGCTCAACATTCTAACCTTTCAATTGAAATCCGGCATGGTGATACTACTCAAACCGCAAGACGAAAAATCACTGAAAACCCTCCTGATATTTTAATAACAACTCCTGAAACTTTGGTTATTCTTCTTACACAATTAAAGATGTTAGATGCATTATCTGAACTCGAATGGATTGTTATTGATGAAGTACATGAACTCCTTGCTAGTGAACGAGGATCTCAACTATCATTAAGTATAGAACGTTTACAACTTAATTCAAATCACTGTCTCACTAAAATTGGACTATCTGCAACAGTTGGTAATTTTGAAGAGGCTGGTAAATTTGTAGTAGGGACTAAACGAAAATGTCAGATTATCAGAGATACCTCTGTTCGAAAATATGATGTTGAAGTAAAATTTGTCAATGGAACAATTTCAGATGTTGCAGATAAAATAATCGAGCATGTTTCAGAACTAAATTTAGATTCCCCTATACTTCTTTTTACTAACACCAGAGGCGAAGCTGAATTTTTAGCTTCCATATTAAAAGAAAAATCATCTATTAACATAGAATTACATCATGGATCATTATCAAAGGAAGTAAGAGAAGATACAGAGATTTCATTAAGAGAAGGAAAACGTGGAATTGTGGTTTGTACGTCTTCACTTGAATTAGGATTAGACATAGGTTCAATTGAATTAGTCATTCATTATGGTTCTCCTAGACAAGTATCAAAATTAGTTCAAAGAATTGGTCGTAGTAGACATAATAGAGATGCTTCTGCTAAGGGACTAATAATTACAAACAATTCTGATGATGAATTTGAAGCAAGAGCAATACTTGATCGTATCAAAGAAGGTTCTATTGAAGAACAAAAAATTCATGATGGTTCTCTTGACGTGCTTGCACATCATCTTGTTGGAATGACTATGCAATTAGGAGAGATTCCTGTAAATAAAGCATTAGAAACCGTAAACAATGCGTACTCATTTAGAAATTTACAATTAGAAGACTTGTTAGGAGTTTTAGATTTACTTGATTCTAATTATTTGATCTTCTTTGATAGAACAAAAATGACATTTTGGAAAAAAGGTCGTTCTTTTAAATATTATTTTGAAAATCTTTCCACAATACCTGATATTCTTAAATTCAAAGTGTTTGATAGTGTCGGAAAAAAAATCATTGGTACATTAGATCAAAGATTTGTAGGTGATTTTGGGGACTCTGGAAATATTTTTGTTTTAAAGGGTTTACAATGGAGAATACTTAATGTGGATGAAAAATCATTTTCGGTAAATGTCGAACCCTTTAGAGGAGGAGGTATAACAGTTCCATATTGGGAAGGAGAAAGCATCCCAATTGATTATAATACTGCAAAAAAAGTTGGGGCATTTCGTAGTAAGGTAAAAAATGGCACATTGAAATTAATCAATAAAACCATTGAGGAATTAAATTTCAATGAAATTCCAGATGAAAAAAACATCATCATAGAATCTAGTCGTTCACAAGGTTCTATAGTGTTACATTCATGTTTTGGTACTAAAGTCAATTCAACTCTATCCACTTTGCTTTCTTCTATGATATCTTCTATGTTGGGTTCCATAGTTGATTCGCGTTCAGATGGGTATAGGATAGTTTTATCTTCTAGATCACGAATTTCTGAAAAACTTTTCACTGAAATTATAAAAGACGATTATGATCTTTATTCGATTATAACTGCATCATTATCAGGAACACATAATGTAAATTGGAAGACATGGTGTGTTGCAAAAAAATTTGGAGTAGTTGGAAGAGGCGCGATATATGAAAAAAAATCAGCCCGATTTTTATATGAAAGATACGCAAAAACATCTCTTGTAAAAGAAGCATTACGTGAATTATTTCATGACAAATATGATCTTAAAAACACTGATAAAATATTAAAAAAAATCAGAGACAATGAAATTCTAATTACATGGTTAGAAATAGATAAATTTTCAAAATTGGCTGAGCCAATTTTAGATCATACCTCCAAATATTATTCAGCTCCTGCTAATCTTGACAAGGGGATAATTGATCTTGTAAAAGCTAGATTAGCAAAGACAAAGCACCGTCTTATCTGTGCACGATGTGGAAAATGGGAAAGAGTAATGGAAACAAATGAGGTAAAAAATACATTAATCTGTCCTTATTGTAAAGCTCGACAAATAACTGCAACTTTTTATTCAGATTATGAACTTCCGAAAATAATACGAAAAAAATTTGAAGGAAAAAAACTAACTTTAGATGAAAAACATCGATTTGATCGAGCTTGGAAAGTATCTTCTTTAATAGAAAATTTTGGAAAAATTGCAGTAACTGTGATGTCTGGATATGGAGTAGGTGCTGATACTGCTGCTAGAATATTACGAAATATGATAGATGATGAACACATCTTTAAGCAAATTTATGAAGCAGAAAGACAATATGTTGTAACTCGTGGATTCTGGGATTCTTAATTTTTCTTTGTAATTTTAGAAAATGCAGTAAGAGTTAATTCAACTCGTCCTTCCAAACCCGCTTTAGCATTGACTCCTGTTATTGAAATTATTTCTCCCAGCTCACATTTTTCTATTAATCTAGCTTGATTTCTCCATCCTTTAACCCAAATTTGACCTGTATCATCTTCAACAAACATCTCTGATAATAAAACAGATTCTCCAGACTTGGTTTGAATTTCTCTTCTTTCAGGAATTTTTAATACAATTGCTTCAATACAAAAATTTCCGTCTACTTTAACTTCATTAATTTTTGTCCTTAACTGTGATAATGACGGTAGTGATACATCATTTTCCAATTTTCTTACAAATGAATTATTATCTAATGTAATAGAATTTCCATAAACTTTTGTTGGCATGCATTCAATCACATCTCCTTCATTGCAAATACTTGTGGAATTTGAATTATCTATGATGTTGTAAATATTTTTTTTATTATCCACACCCAAAATCATATTCTTTCCATTTTCTGTAGTTACAATTGAAAGAATTCTTACTATTACTGGTTCTGCTTCTTTACCACCTTCAATTTCAATTAAAGTTGAATCATTTCCATGAATCTCTAATCCTTGATTTCCATTTTTCATGTTAATTCCAAGTAATCGTACTTTAGCGCCATGAGAAATCATATTTGGAATATCTGATTCATCTTTTCCCCATAAAACTACTCTAAGCGCAGTTCCGTCTTTACCTTTTAGCCTCATTCTCAGTGCTTTTCCAGGCTGACCTCGAGAATTTGTAAATTCCATACTACTTACGATACCATCTATTGTTCCAGAAATTACAAGATCCTTTTGTCCTTCATGTAATTCACTAATGTCTTTTGTAATTTTATCTATAGTTGGAATGTCACTTTTATCATCTGTTATTTCAATATTAGATCCTGAACCTATATTGATAGTTGGAGAGCCGCTAAGATCTGATTTTACATACGCCTTGATAATTTTGATCAAATCACCAGGTTTGATATTTTCAATTCCAGGTAGATTTGCTTTATCATCCCATAATTTTACACTAGCTGTAGAATTCGTATCATATACCGTCATGGTTCTGAGATAAAATGGTGAACCATCTTTGCGAGAAAATTGTTTAGCAGGAGATACGTTAAGAACTCTGGTTTCTAAGGAAATTTCTTTAGCACCAGCATAGAGATCCTTTAAACCCATTTCAACTTTTAATGGTCCTGATAATGAAATTCCAAAATCAGATGCAATCAAAAATAAGGCACCTTGATCTGTTAGATAGCCTGCACCTATCTTCTCTTTTTTATGTTTAATTTGTTCTTCAATAACTGCTCTAGTTAATTCTGGCTTTTGTTCTAGTAATTTACCTATAAGACTATCAAATTCAGACAATTCATTGTTTGTAAATCAGTTGTATTAATAAAAATTTCATTATTGTAAAGTATCATGTTTATCTATTTCTGATCGCAAATCACTAGATTTTTTTGTTAATTTTAATAATTCATATCTAGACTTTAGTAGTTTCTTCATTAACTAAATTAGTGGGAAGATCGCATTATTTTCATGTCATGTATTGTTGTTGAACATTTGTCAAAATCATATGGATCACTAACAGCAGTTGATGATATTGTTTTAGCAGTAAAATCTGGTAAAGTTTTTGGATTTCTAGGTCCTAATGGTGCAGGAAAATCAACAACAATCAAACTTCTAACTACATTAATTCCACCAACAAATGGTTCTCTGACAATTTTAGGAATAAATGCAATTGAAAATCCTTTACAAGTTCGTCATAAAATTGGAGTAGTTTTGCAACAACCTAGTTATGAACCAACATTGACAGTTGAAAAATCTCTTGATAAATATGGTATGATGTGGAATGTTCCAAAAAATGAACGTAAAAAAAGAAGAGAGGAACTTCTAAAAGATTTTGATTTGATTGACATTCGTAAGAAAAGAAACGAGGATCTCTCTATTGGTCAGAGAAGAAGGGTTCAGGTAGCTCGTGAATTTATGCACGATATGGAACTTTTATTTCTTGATGAACCTACGGTAGGATTAGATCCTAGTGCTAGAAGAAAATTATTGGATTACTTAAAAAACAAAGCCAAGACAGGTTTGACAATATTTTATACTACACATATTCTAAGCGAAGCTGAATATCTTTGTGATGAAATAGCTATAATTGATAAAGGAAAAATTCTTACAGTAGATACACCTGAGGCACTAAAAAATCGATTTGGAAATAAAAAAACAATAAAAATTCATCTACTTGAAAAACAAAATAAGATAATAACATTTCTTGAAGGAATAGTTGATTGCAAAATTGATTTTGATAATGGAACTAATATTACAATACATTCAGAACAATCTGAATTAGTTTTATTACAAGTTCTACGAATTCTAAATGAAAATAAAATTGAGATAGAAGATCTTTCAGCAGTTCCTACAAATCTAGAAGAGATATTTTTAAAAATGGTGAGTGATAATGCATCCAATAATTAGACTTGTTAATAGAAATTTAACAATATCAATTAATCCTGGATTTTTAATCTGGCAAGTAATTTTTCCTTTAATTTACATTTTTGTTGCAGGTTATGCATACACATCATTAATTGATCAAGTTCCTTTTGGTGACAAAAATATTAGCTATCCTACATTTTTGGCAACTGGTATGATTGGATTTAATATTATGAATAGTACTCTTATCTCAGGAATAATAATTTGGAACGATAGAAGACATGGTATGTTTGAGCAAATAATGTCTGGGCCATTTACACGATCTGATTATATTTTAAGTAATATTTGCACTATTGGAATTGTAGGATTGGTAAGTGCGTCATTAATTGCACTTGTTGGGTATCCTGTATTTTTTGAATCAATTGAATTTACCCCAATTACTATTCCGATAATTATCTTTGCTGCAATTGTAGGTTCTGTTTTATTTGGTTCCATAGCCTCAATAATTTCTACTCGATTACGTTCTAGTGAAGGATTTAATGTTATAATCAATACTGTTTTTCTATTCTTTGCCTTTGTTAGTACTGCATTTTATCCCTCTTCAGGTTCACCAGAACCTCTTAGAACCATTTTTTATCTGAATCCTCTCACCTATTTGGTAGATGTTATTCGTGGTGGTATTTTTGGTAATATTACAGAATTTGTAATTGTTGAAATGGGTGTTTTAGTTGTTTTAGCAACAGTTCTGTTTATAATAGCAACAAAATTACTTACGAAATTAGATTTTTAGCTATTTGAATTTTTAACATCACTGATATTCTTATACATATCATTTATTTTTTTAATTATATCTAAATTATCATATTTTATTAAATTTAAATTTGGTATAACACAATGTCCTCCAATTATTCCTGGATACATTTTTGGCCTGTTCCCTAAATTTTCATGAATTTCATCTGCAAATTTCCACATCTCATCAAAATCTATTTTTTCTTCATCACAAATTATTTTTGTAATCTGAGCATAATTAATTAACCATCCATAATATGTTGTATCAACTAAAATTTTTGCTAATTCAGCTGTTTTTGTTGTAGACATCCATTGTATTTTTTGAAATCTCTTTTCTAATTCTAATTTAATTTTAGGGCTAATTTCCATTTTATCGGTTGAGAAAAATTTTGTATATTTTTTAATATCATCTAAAAATCTTTTATGTACTCCACGTACAGGTGAAAATAAAATAGGTATCTCAAATCTATCTTGAATGTGTTTTGTAGTACCTGGAGGTACAGTTGAATGAATAATTACAACTTGTAAATCCCTAATTTTATTAATCCACTTTATTGTTATTTCACTAAACCCATTTAATTCTCCAGGAATACAAACATGTAGATATTCTGGATTTTTTATTGGATTGTTTTCAGAATAGTTTTTACATTTTGATTTGTCACTATCTATTCCTACACAATCAAACCCACGCTCAGCAAGTAACTCAAATATTGTGGATCCGACTTCTCCCATTCCTAAAATGATATCTGTCATTTGTTACCCTCTGAAAATTCATGGTATTATATTCGTGTTACAATTGATGTTTTTTAATATGGTAGCCCTGCCCAGACTCGAACTGGGGTTAAGGGCTTCAAAGGCCCCTGTGCTTGACCGCTACACTACAGGACTATCAAAAAGGAGCAACTTGATTCCCCTAATGAACTTTTTATTTACTTGAATTTCTACTTAAAACCAATTCATAATCATGCTTTGATTATTTGAATTAGTTTTTGAATAGGATCTTCCATACTACTAGAAATTTTTCTTGCTCTTTTTTTGGAATTATCATCTGATGATTCTAGAAATTTTTTAATAATTTTAGTAATTTTTTTAGGATTTGTTTCTCTCTTTACAAGATTATTTTTTACTAGATATTTCTCAACTATATTAGGCACTGCATTATATGAAATTGTTGGAATTCCAAGTAAAGCTGACTCTGCTGTCATAGTACCACCTGAACCTAGAAAAATATCTGTGTAATCCAACAAATGCTTTCCATCAAATGACATTTTCATAATGTTTGCTTTTTTACCAAATATTTTTTTTAGATTTTCAATTTGATTAGAATATCTTCCAAGAATTATGATATTCTCATCTTCAAATTCTTTTATAATCTGGTTTATTATTGGTATTATTTTTTTTGATTTTGATGTATATGCTGCTTGTTCTTCTTCTACTCTTATCAAGATATTTTTTTTATTATTTTTAAATGGTAATGGATTTTTTTGACTTACATTTCTTTTTATTGTTACTGATGCATCAATTGCCTTGTATGGAATAATGTCTTTGGAATCTATACCATATTTTGAAAATTCTTTTTTAGGTATTATCCAAGGGATCAACAATTTTTGAATTAATGGCAGTGTTAACTTCATTACTGCATTAGCATGTGGTGAATCACAAAATGCAATATGTTTTATTCCTAAACCAAAAGAAACTCTTGCTGCTTCAGGAGAACAAAAACTAATTACCAATTCTGGAGAAAATTTATTTATTAACAAAGATAGATACTTTATTCGGTTAATGCTGGCTTCAAGTTTGTCAAATTTTTCACCTCCACCATGCTTTCCCACATAAATTAGGTCAATTTTTCGAATTTTTGCTAGTTTTGAGACTTCATTATATGATCTAGATGTACACAAAACATCATGCCTTTTCCTTAATCTTTCAATCATTGGTTCTGAAAACAATAATTGTTTGGGAGTTAGAACATCTATCCAAATTTTCAAGCATCTCTCATTATTATGGTTAGTTCAATAAGTTTTTCTTAGTCTAATACTAGCCTTATGTGTAATGGGGGGAGCAAAAGTTGTTGTTTATGGACTCAGTACCGAAGGATATGCTATCGCATGTCAAATGGCAATCAAGGGAGCTGATGTATACATTATTGATGAATCAACACCTTCTGCAATTTCATTAAAAGCCGAAATAGCTAAAACTTATCCAAACGTATCTTCGCTAAAAGAAGATGAACCATTATTAGCTATGGAACCAATTGATGTAGCTATTTCAAAAGCTCAATATCTTTTCTTTACCCCAAGAATTAGAAAAACAGGCCAAGACATAAAAACTGAAATTCATTCAAAATTTAAAGATGCCACAACATCTCTTAAAAAAAATAGTTCTGTAATCTATACTCTCCCTGCTGGATTTGGTGGTAATAATGAAAATATTTCACTACTTGAACATGTAACTGGACTTGAGGTTGGAAAACAAATCTCATACTTTTATTATCCGTTAGAAGATCTTAATCAACAACCAAAGTTTATTGGTTCATTCAATGGAAAAGAAGACTCCGTATTGGCAGACCTTTTAACAACTGGAAAAAAAGAAAAAAAGTTTGTAGCTATTTCCTCTTCTGAACATTTTCATGCAATTAATGTATTGTCTAGATTTTCTAGCCTTAGTAGTATTTTAGAGGTTTGTAGATACGTTCAAGATGATATCACTAAAAATGATCTATCTTCTGATGATTTCCAAGAAATCTTCTTAGATAATATGATAAGTGGATTATTTGATCTTAAATCCTTAGGCTCGTCATTTGAGAGTGCAAATACGCTTATGTATCTTATTAATGGCAGCGTAAAGGGTATTGATGGTTATATTAAGAAATTAATTGATGAAATTCGTTCAACATTAAAGAAAAATGATCTAAAAGCTAGTAGAACCAAAATTGCATTATCTTGGACCCTTGATCAACATGAAATGCGTGGAGATAAAATTGAAATGTTACAGAATCTAACTTCAAGATTACGTGATTACATTGGTGATGTTGAAGCATATGAACATCCAAATTCAGATTTATTTCATAGTGACAAAACCACTATAATTGTCGCTTGCTCGAAAATAGATTTTGAAAACATAGAAAAAAATAAGCAGGATACCAATATTATTGTAATTAAAGCTAATCCCTTATGTGAAATAATTCAATAAGAGTATAAATTAGCTAAAGGATCATTATGGTTGAATTGTCTGATGAAAACAATCTAGATGAAATTCCAATTAATGAAATTTCTAATAATCAAATCAATAATGTATCTGAAGATCTAACAAATCCCATTAATGATAACATAACCGTTGATGAATTACAGAATCTTTTAGAAATTGAAAAACAAAAAGTCAAAGATTATGAGGATAAAATTAAACATGTTTTAGCAGATTATCAAAATCTAAATAAAAAAACACAATCTGATATTCAAAAAGGTGTCAATACAAAAATTGAAGAATTTATGTTAGATTTTTTGAAAATTTATGATGATTTTATAAGAGCAAAGCAAGTATTTTCAGAAAGTAAAATAAACACTGATGGATTAGACTCTATTTTGAAAAATATGGATTCATTACTCTCAAAATATAATATAACTCCAATTGATGCATTAGGTGAGATATTTGATCCAAATCTTCATGAAGCAATTTCTATAATTGAAGATTCTGAGCTAGATAACAACACAATTGTCAAAGAACTGAGGAAAGGATATATTTCTCATAAGAGAGTTATTAGACCAACACTGGTAGAAATATCAAAAAATAATGGTGAAATTAAATGACTAAAATAATAGGAATAGATTTAGGAACAAGCAATTCGGCTGCTGCCGTGGTAATGGGTGGAAAACCTACTATCATTCCTGCAGCAGAAGGTGCTACTGTAGGCGGCAAGGCATTTCCTTCAGTAGTAGCATTTACTAAAACTGGTGAACTCTTAGTTGGTGAACCAGCAAGGAGACAGGCTGTAACAAATCCTGATAGTACAATTGCGGCTGCAAAAAGAAAAATGGGTTCAGATTATATTTTTAAAATTCAAGATAAAAATTACAAACCTCAACAAATTTCTGCATTTATCCTTCAAAAAATAAAAAAAGACGCTGAAGCTTTCATAGGTGAACCAGTCAATAAAGCTGTAATTACAGTTCCTGCATATTTTGATGATAATCAACGTCAAGCAACTAAAGATGCTGGAACCATTGCAGGTCTAGATGTTGTAAGAATAATAAATGAACCAACAGCTGCATCGTTGGCATTTGGATTAGATAAAACTAAACAAGATATGAAAATTCTTGTCTTTGATTTTGGTGGTGGAACGTTAGATGTTACAATAATGGAAATGGGTGGCGGTGTATTTGAAGTAATGAGTACATCTGGTGATACTCAGTTAGGTGGAACTGATATGGATAAAGTAGTGATTAATTACATTCTTGATGAATTTAAGAAAAAAGAAGGAACTGATCTATCTAAAGATAGTACTGCAATGGCTAGAGTTAGAGAAGCTGCAGAGAAAGCAAAAATTGAGCTTTCAACTATAATGGAAACTGACATTAATCTTCCATTCATCTCTCATGATCCCTCATCTGGTGCAAAAAATCTTGAACTAAGACTAACAAGAGCAAAACTTGATGATTTAATTCGCCCAATTATTCAACGATGTAAACCTTCTATAGAAAAAGCACTTGAAGATGCTAAAATATCAAAAACAGATGTTAGCAAAATTGTGATGGTTGGGGGACCTACAAGAATTCCACTAGTGAAAAAATTTGTTGGTGAAGTTCTTGGTAAAGAACCTGAATCTGGTATTGATCCAATGGAAGCAGTGGCTATGGGTGCAGCAATTCAGGCTGGAATCATTGCCGGAGATGTAACTAGTGATATTGTATTGCTTGATGTTACACCATTAACATTAGGAATTGAAACTTTGGGTGGAGTACGAGAACCATTAATTGAAAGAAATACAACAATTCCAACATCAAAAAGTAAAGTATTCACTACTGCAGCAGATAATCAAACAGCAGTAACAATTCATGTGGTCCAAGGGGAAAGACCTATGGCAACTGATAATGTTTCATTAGGAAGTTTTAATCTCACAGATTTACCACCTGCTCCTAGAGGAATTCCTCAAATTGAGGTAAAATTTGATATTGATGCAAATGGAATAATTAATGTAACTGCAAAAGATCTTGGAACAAAAAAAGAAGCTAAAATTACCATTTCGTCTAACTCAAAATTATCACCAGAAGAAATTGAAAAATTAAAAGAAGATGCAGAAAAATTCTCTGATGAAGACAAAAAGAAAAAAGAGAAAATAGATCTAAGGAATGAGGCTGAAAGTTTCATCTACACAGTTGAAAAACTTGTGAATCATGATCTTAAAGAAAAAATTTCACAAGAACAAGGAATCAAAGTCACTGACGCTGTAAAAGAAGTAAAAGAATCTCTTGATAAGGAAATTGAGATTCTTAAACCAAAACTTGATACTTTAAAAACACTGGTAAATGAAATAACAACTGAACTTTACAAAAATTCTGCTCAGCCAAACACAGATCAGCAAAACGCTGGAACTGATGGTCAACAAGATCAAGATAATGCTCAGCAAAATACTGAATCATCTTCCGATGAAAACAAAAACTAACAAATTCTACCGTTTATACAACAATTACAATTAAAGGATGATTTATGGCTGCAAAACGTGATTATTATGAGGTTTTAGGAGTCTCTAAAACATCTACTTCTGATGAAATTAAAGCACAGTATAGAAAATTAGCATTAAAATTTCATCCTGATCGTAATAAATCTGAAGAAGCTGGTGAACATTTTAAAGAAATTTCAGAGGCATATGCTGTACTCTCAGATCCTGAAAAAAGAAAGGTTTACGATCAACATGGTCATGCTGGGGTAGATGGAAGATATAGTAACGAAGATATTTTTCAAGGTGCAGGTGGCGACTTTAGTGATTTATTTGGAAGAAATGGTGGGTTTGATTCCATTTTCGAATCAATCTTTGGTAGAACAGGAGGAACTAACTATAGGCAACAAAGAGGTTCAGACATTCTATATCAAACTACTATTACTCTTGAGGATGTTCTCCATGGAAAAAAAATGGAGATTGATTTGCAAAAAGAAATACAGTGTGAAATATGTACTGGATCTGGATGTAAACCTGGGACAAACAAGAATACATGTTCTACATGTAATGGTCAAGGTCAGGTACGTCAAAGCAGAAGTATGGGATTTGCATCATTTGTAACAGTAGTACCTTGTTCAACATGTAGAGGACAAGGTTCAATCACCCAAACCCCTTGTAGCGCATGTAAAGGAAACGGTAAGAAAAAAGGTAGCAAAAAAATATCTTTTGATATTCCTCCAGGTGTAGATAATGGTGATTATACTGTTCCAGAAGAAGGCAACGAAATGCCAGGTGGAATAAATGGAGATCTAATTGTTAGAATTCGAGTACAATCTCACCAAAAATTCAAGAGAGATGATATGGATATTTTTTATGATCAAGATGTATCTATGGTTGATGCTGCTTTAGGGTGTGAAATTATAGTTCCAACTTTGGATGGAACTGAAAAAATTAAAGTGGAATCAGGAAGCCAACCAAATACAATCATAAAATTAAAAGGCAAAGGTTTGCCACGCATGAATTCCAAAAATAGAGGCGATCAATACGTAAGAATTGTTGTTAATATTCCCAAAAAACTCAGTAAGCATCAAAAAAATCTTTTAGATGAATTCCAAAAAGCAGATTAATAGGTAATAAAATTGAAAATAGCTTTAGATGTGGATGGCGTTCTAGCAGATGTAATCACATCATGGTTAATTTACAGTAATAAAATCAGAGATAATATTTCTAAAGATGAAATAACAAATTGGGATTTTTGGAAAAAATTCAAAATTAATAGATATGATTTTTATGAAGAGTTATCTACATGTTGGAAAAACTGGAATGTGATTCTTCCAACTGAGGAAAATCTGTCAGAAATTACAGAAAAACTTTCAAATCTTGGACAAGTCGATATTGTTACAGCTAGGGAACTTTCAACTGATTCTTTTGTAAAAAACTGGCTCAAGCATCACGATATAACTTATCATAATTATATCTCGGTAATTGATGGTCCATTGAAAGCTGATTTAGATTATGATGTTTTTATTGATGATTCACCATTAAATGTAATTAAATTTTTAGAAAGAAAAAAGAATGTTTTATTATATTCACAACCGTGGAATCAAAATATTTCTGATCCCAAAGTTCAAAGAATTTTTACATTATCTGAAGCTGTTGAAAAATTGAAATTATGATCTAGCATCTTTGATTAATTTTCTTATTGTAACCTGATGACCGCTTCGTATGTGATCTATGTGATGAGTGTTTGCTATTTCTTTAATTTTATCATCGTTATAGAATTTTATGTTATAGCGTCCTAGAATTTTTTTACAATTACTACAATAAATCTCTCTAAATTCCATTTTCTATGTAATTTGTTAATCCGATGTATTTTAACTAAAACAGTATAATAAAGAAACTTATTCAGGATTTCAAAAATTCAGATTGCGGGAGTCGCCCAGCCTGGCCAAAGGCGTAAGGTTCAGATCCTTATCTTCTAGGAGTTCGTGGGTTCAAATCCCACTTCCCGCATTGAATTAGATACTTTCTAATTTTATTTTGATATTTTTTAAAAGAAGATTGTTTACCATTTCGCCTGATGCTTTACCTCTTAATTTCTTCATAGCAATTCCCATTAGTGGTCCAATAGCTCGTTCTTTTTGATTTTTGACAATTTCTTGATTTGTTTCAACTATTTCTGCAATGATTTTTTCTAAATCTGATTCATTAACACCCTCAATTGAAGTATTTTTAATTGCCTCTTCAGTAGTTTTGGCTTTTCCAGACATAATATTTTCAAAAATTATTTCAACTGATTCTTTGGCAATTTTTCTAATATCTAATAATTCAAATGTTTTTACAATGTCATCATTTTGTAATAAATTAGCATTTAGTCCATTTCTTTCTAAATTAGTAATTGTGGAACAAAGTATCGATGCTACAAACGTAGTATTGATTTTAGTTTTTTCAACAATTTTTTCAAATAATTCAATATACCGTGAATCAAAAATCTGTTCTGCTAGTTGTTCATTAATTTCATATTTTGATTGCAAGTATTTAATAGATTCATCCCATGATTTTGGAATTTTTTTTCTTGCATCTTCTAACTCTTTTTTTGAAATTATGATTGGTGGAATATCTGTTTCAGGATACATTCTTGCTGCACCAGGTCTGGGTCTTAGGAATTTTGTTTCGCCTATCTGAGTAGCTAATCGTGTGTCATTTGGTATGCCTTTATTTTTTATATGTTCAATTCGTAAAATTATTTGATCTATAATGATGTCCATCATTTCAAACGGGATAGCTAAAACTAAAAATGCATCATTATCATTAATTTTTAAAAATTCTTTCAAATTCTCTATATCTTTTTCTTCAATACCATAATTTGGTAACTCGTCTGAATGAAAAACTCCACCTAAACCAAAAAATCTCACTAATTCTGCTACTTCTTTTCCTAATCGTATTCCTTCATAAGGTGAATATCCAAACATACCTTTCATGTTTTTAAAGACTATTGTAACGATCTCCTGATTTTTCTTTATAGCATTTTGAATAATTTTTGATTCACATTTTTTAAACTGCTCTGTTACTAATCTTATGTCCTCATTATTATGACTCCATTCTATCTCTTGTAATTTTTTTGAAATTTTTAGTAATCCGTGTTGTCTTTTAGCCTCATATTCTACTACTTTTTCTAATTGTTCTAATTGCTGAACACCTTTTACCTCAATTACAACCCTTCCATCTTTAATTGAAACATTCACATCTTGTCTTATCGAACCTAGTCCTCTCTTTACTTTCTTAGTACTCCTCAAAATTCTTCCTAACCCCAAAGCAATTGATTTGATTTGTTGGGGTTCTGCTTCAAATGGTTCAGTAGCAATTTCAATTAATGGTATTCCTAGACGTTCTAATCCAAATTTTCTTGTAGAACCTTCATCACCCAAATTTTTTGCAGCGTCTTCTTCTAGACATATGGATTGAATTCCAATATTTTTTCCATCAACCTCAAAATTACCTCCTTGTGAAATTAACATAGTACGTTGGAATCCGGTTGTATTAGATCCATCAACAACTGTTTTTCTCATAGGATAAATTTCGCTAAAAATATTTGATTTTAATGTAGAAGCAATAATTAACGCAATTTTTTTTGCATCATCATCTAATTCATGTGGTGGTTCTTCATCTTGTTCTACAAGACAACTACTTGCTGGATTAGCGTAATACATTATTGTTTTTGATTTAGATTTTTCAAATAGTGCAGCAGGATCATATTCACCTAATTCACTCTTTGATGCTCGTAATTTCCTTAGAAATTTTATAAAATATTCATCAGATTCTAATGGTATACAATTACAAAACAACTTCTTATTGGTTGCTAGTTGCTGATGAATTTCAAGTCCTACTTTCACTCCAACTTCATTTAAGGAAAATTCTGACACACTAGTACAACCTCTAATTTGATAACTCCGATGCAATATTTTCAAGCATGATTTTCTTTATTTCATTTCTATCTTGAAAATTTCCTAATGTCCACATTGTTTTTACTAGAGCCACCTCTGGAATCATATTTTCGAGTGGAATTATGCCCAAATCAAGCAAGTCTCGACCACTTTCATACACTGTCATTCTTACTCGACCATCAATACATTGTGAGGTCATGCCTAAGAATATGCCTTTTTCATTTGCTTTTTTTACATTATCATACATTATTTTTCCAATATGCCCTAAACCAGTACCTTCAAAAATTATTCCATCATAATTCATATCAATAATTTTTTCCAAGAGATTAGGATCATATCCTGGATGATATTTGATTAGAGCTACTTTTGTATTGATCTTAATTCTTGGCTGAAATTCTTTTACTTTAAAAAAATTATTTCTTGCATTTCTTTGAACTTGATTATCTACAACAATAAATGCTGGATCATCTCCAACAGTTTGAAATGCGCCCCTTTTGCTAGTGTGATTTTTTCTAACTCTTGTTCCAAAATGACACGCAATTGTTTCATCGTTTTCATCTTGATGCATTACAATATAGACACCATTTGTTTTACAATCAACCAAAAATTTTACTGCACCAATCAAATTTAGAGCTGCATCTGAAGAAGCACGATCAGAGGATCTTTGAGAACCTACAAGTGCAATTGGAATAGGAAATCCTGCAAGTGCAAATGAAAGAAATGATGATGTATAATGCATTGTATCTGTTCCATGCGCTATGATTATGCCTGAATAGTTTGAATTTGTATGCTCTTTTAATTTCTCAGCAATTTTTAACCAATGTTCTGGCATGATGTTTTCTGAATATTCTGAAAATAATACCTCTGCGTCTATATTTGCAATTTTAGAAAGTTCTGGAACTGATGAATTAAGTTCTTCAGCACTTAGAACCGGAGTAACTGCACCTGTTCTATAATCTACCTTACTTGCTATTGTACCTCCAGTAGATAATAATAGAATTTTTGGCAACCTTTGATTTTTTTCCACACTTTCTACTTTTTCAATATTTTTTTTAGGACTAGATATTATCTCTATTTTTTTAATCTTTTCTATTTCTAATCCAATATTATATCCACTTTTTAATTTGAGAACAAGATGTTTATCGTCACTGTGTTCATATCTTGGCATAATTATTCCCAAATATGTCAAATCTGCTAAAATTTTGACCGAATCTCCAACACTAATTTTATTAATTTTCAAAAACTCTAGTGATTTACCCGTATACCCTCTAAATTCTGACATTTACGAGAGTTGGTATGCCTATTTAATAAAAACTACCTGTAATAGGAAGCAACTAGTTTTTCTCCTATCTTGAGGTTCTTCTGTTCTCTTACTTTCTTTACTGCTGCTTCAAAATGTTTCATGGTGACTTTAGCATCTGTAGAACTCTTCTCTATATCTTTGACATCTGGATGTGCATCTAAAAATTCATGAATCACAAGTGATACTGCAGTATTTGCAATTGCAGCAGTATCTGCACCGCTTAAACCGTCTGTCAATTCTGCAATTTTATCAATGTCTACACGTTGTGGATCATTTGGATTATCATTAATTGGTATTTTTTCAGCATTAATTTTCAAAATCATCTTTCTGCTCTCTTTGTCTGGTAATGGGATCTGAATAATTTTATCAAATCTACCTGGTCTTAGTAATGCTGGATCAATCATATCGGGTCTGTTAGTAGCTGCTAAAACAACTACTCCATGCATATTTTCCATACCGTCTAACTCTGTAAGTAATTGACTAACCACTCTTTCAGTAACAGCTGTTTCGCCTCCTGCACCTCTAATTGGTGCAATTGAGTCAATTTCATCAAAGAATACAACACATGGTGAAGCTTGTCTTGCTCTTCTGAAAATTTCTCTTATTCCACGTTCAGATTCTCCAACCCATTTTGATAGTAATTCAGGACCTCTAACTGAAACAAAGTTTGCTTCACTTTGAGTTGCAACTGCTTTAGCTAATAAGGTCTTACCAGTACCGCTTGGACCATGTAGTAAAATACCTCTTGGCATTTTATGTCCTAGCTTATCATAAAGACCTGGATATTTCATTGGCCATTCTACCGCTTCTTGAAGTTCACGTTTTACGTCTTCCAAACCGCCAACTTCTTCCCATTTTACATCTGGATTTTCTATGAAGACTTCTCTCATTCCAGAAGGAGTGACTTCAATCAATGCTTTCTGGAAATCTTCATTATTTACAATCAATTTATCCAAAGTCTCTGGAGGAAGTTTTTCTTCTTCCATGTTAAGCTCAGGTAGTAATCTTCTCAAGCATTTCATTG
>Ga0207952_1000311_pt1 | contig 45228 bp, 44 predicted proteins | sample SubbioR12Aug_8Ca_FD_184831 | JGI IMG/M metagenome (GOLD analysis project Ga0207952, IMG submission 184831) | Serpentinite rock and fluid subsurface biosphere microbial communities from McLaughlin Reserve, California, USA - CR12Aug_8Ca (SPAdes) | ecosystem: Environmental > Terrestrial > Deep... | reverse complement strand
GGCAGAGTACGTTGAGTTATCCCGCGTCGATAGTGCTAAAACGTGTCCGTCAAAGGGTGGCAACCTTCACCGGAATCGGTGGCAGCTTTCGCCTGGATTAGGTGGCAACGTTGGACCGGAATACGCATTCATATGCCACGTAACACCATAACCGAAGGAGAAATAGTCAAATCTGGTGTCTGGCTGAATTGAATCAGGCGGCCATCTGCTGTGTATCTTCTGTTCCATGATGACAGCAATGCCATCCTGAAAACGGCTTCTCTTTAGGTTTTGCATTCTTGCCGGTGGTGTCTGATAGAGGTATTGGGGGTATGTCCTGCCGGGGTTATAAGGGGTGCCCCAGTTACACCCTCAAGTACCCCCGGATTTCAATACCTCAGGTTGTTACTTCGTTGAACAATAAAAAACCCGCTAAGCCATAATAAAGCTTGCGGGTTCTTGGATTTCTATGGACTGCTTTAAACCGACTAATGGAGGCTGCGACCGGAATCGAACCGGTGTATACGGCTTTGCAGGCCGCTGCATAACCACTTTGCTACGCAGCCTTTGTCCGAAATAAAAAAGCCGCGAACTACGCGGCTTTTTTGAATTTGGAGCGGGAAACGAGACTCGAACTCGCGACCCCAACCTTGGCAAGGTTGTGCTCTACCACTGAGCTATTCCCGCTTTGCTTTCGATTCGTGCATTATAAATAAAATATTTTTTGCGTCAATATTTTTTTAAAAAATTATTGTAAATCGATTGCCAATGCCCAGCCGCGCTTGCCTTCGCATTCGCCAGAGGTCATTTCCACTTCTACAAATACATCTTTTTTGCCGTAAGCGTCTTGGGATTGAATGGCTTTAACCGGAGTGCCTTGCGGCATATGTTTGCAAGCGCCTTCGCGGTCCGCTTCCTCGGTATCGTCATATGCGGCCATGGAACCGGGTACGGCGACTAAACGAATGGTTGCGGTCGGGTCGTAGGCGTTGGCGCTTTTCAATACATAACTTTGACCGGGAACAATGGCTTTGGCTTGATGCACCGGTATTTTTGGATCAGAACCGCCGGACATGATCATAATCAAGAAGATTAAAACGATTGCGCCAATGCCGCCAAAGAAAACTTTAGGATTCGATTCTTTCAGTTCAAGTAAAGTGGCTACCAAATTACCGGCAGTCTTTTGAGCTGTTTCAAGAGTCTCGTTGCTTTGGGGTGCAGGTTGCTCGGGTTGTTCCGTTTGGTTTTGGGTTTCTGATTCGTTATTGTTGTCATCAATACTCATACGATTTGTCCTCTCGGTAGTTATTATTATGTTAAGAGCGATAAAGTTACCATGCTGATAGAACATTTCAAGCATTCATTTCGGGTTTTTAATTCAATCGCTTTTTCAACTTGCGTCTACAGTTGGATAATACTGAGGAAATTGCCGCCGGCAACAGCCTGAGTTACAATATTAGAGAAATCTTAAATACTAGCCATGGGTGCGCTTATGCGATTACTTTTTAAACACCTTGCCGTCGTCCTGGTGACGGTGGCCGTTGTATCCGGTAAAGCAGGTGCCGTTACTAACGCAGGTGTCTTTACTTTGCAGCAAGCGATTGATTTTGCATTGGAAAATAATCCTGAAATCAGCATCATGCAGGCTCGCATCGATCAAGCCGACGCGCAATTGGGTCAAGCGCTGGCCAGCTTTTATCCGCAAGTGAAAGCCGGTTTGTCGTATCAACATAGCGACAACCCGGCCCAGGCTTTTTCCATGATCATCGCGCAACGGCGTTTGAATTTGAATGGCGGCGATTTTAATCATCCCGGCGGCGTCGATAATTACCGGCCTCAGGTAACGGCGACGTATTCATTGTTTAGAGGCGGGCAGGATTACTATTTGAGTCAAGCCGCCGAGTTAGGCGTGGAAACGTCCGAATTGGAAAAAACCGCTACCCGCCATCATTTGATCAATAACGTGACCGCCGCCTTTTACGGCTATCTGGCCGCCCAGGATGCGCATGAATTAAGCCTGCGTTCCGTCGAAGCCGTGCAAAGCGAATTGGATCAAAGCCGGGTTAGATACGATGCAGGCACTTTATTAAAGTCCGATGTATTGTCGTTGGAAGTGCAGCTGGCGGAAGCGAAGGATGCGCAAATCCAGGCGGCCAATGCGATAGAGATAGCCATGGCGATGCTGAAAACGCTGTTGGGCTTATCCTCGGAACAGGCGTTTACGATTAGTGAAAACCTTAGCCAGCCACTGCCGGCGGCGCCGGCCGAGTTCGATGCTTTGTTGAGCCAAGCCTTGAGCCAACATCCCGGGCTGAAAGCCGCCGAAAAACGAGTAGCGATAGCCGAGCAGCAGCTGAATGCCGCTCAAGCCGGGCATTTGCCGCGGGCGGACGCTTTTGTCAGCTATGGCTCGGATAGCAAGGATCTGGCGTTTAGCAGCAACCGCGACAACGTGACCGCCGGCGTGACGGTGGAAGTGGATGTGTTTTCCGGTTTCGCAACGCAGGAAAAAGTCAAAAAAGCCGAGCACGAGCTGACGGCGGCGCGGGAAGCCGCCCGGCAGATGCGTTTGAGGGTGGAAAACCAGGTGAAAACCGCCCAACTGCGGCTGCGGGAAGCATTAAATCGCGAGCAAGTCACCTCGGTCTCGGTAACGGCCGCCGAAGAAGCTTTGCGATTGGTCAAGGAGCAGCGTAATGCCGGGGTAGTGACGGTGACGCGCTATATCGAAGCGGAAGTGGCGCGGGATAGAGCCAAGACCCGCGATATTTCCGCCCGTTACGATGCGTTGCGCGCGGAAGCCGAATTAAATCAAGCCACCGGCTTTTGGAATTAAGCAGACACAGGATAACCGTTATGTCAGAAAACAACGCCCTATTTACCGAAAAGAAATGGCTGATACCGTCCGCTGCCATAGGCGCGCTATTGCTGGTGATTTTTTATGCCTTGGGCATTTTGGGCGGTCCGGAAAAAGTGGAGCCGGGAACCACGGCAGGGGTCAATCAACCGCTGCCTGCCGGAGCGCAAGTTTATCAAGTGGGCCGGCAGTTAACCTCGAATGCGTTGTCTTGGCAGGGAACGGTTCGCTCTCGAACGGTGGCGAAAATAGCGCCTAAGTTGAATGCGCGTATCCTGGAGGTCGTCGTCAACCCCGGCGATACGGTAAAAAAGGGTGCCGTGATAGCTCGCTTGGACGATAGGGATTTGCGCGCGGCCTATAACGCCGCCATGGCGGCGCAGGCTGCCGCATCCGCGCAGGCCGGGCAGGCCGGCGCGGACGAAAAGCGCATCATCGATCTGTATCAAAAACAGGCGGCCACCCGGCAAAATTACGATGCGGTGCTGGCACAGGCCAAGGCGGCCCGCGCCATGGCCAATCAGGCGGCCAGCGCGGCCCAGCAGACCAAGGTCATGTTGGGCGAGAACGTCCTGTATGCGCCTTTCGACGGCGTGATCAGCGCGCGTTTGAAAGAGCCGGGCGATATGGCCATGCCCAGCGATGCCGTGGTTTTGATGCATAAACCGGAAGATTTACGCCTGGAAGCGGCCATTGCCAGCCATTGTTTGGATCAGGTCAAGCTGGGCATGCCGGTAACGGTAAGGTTGGATGCGATTCATCAGTCGGTTGAGGCCAAGGTGGATGAGATCGCTCCGGAAATCGAGCCGCAGACGCATACCCAGATGATTAAAGTGAAGTTGCCCGTGTTGGCCGGTTTGCAGCATGGCCAATACGGCTGGCTGGAATTGAGTTGCCAGGCCGATCGCCAAGCCTTGCTGATTCCGGAGACGGCGGTATTGCATTACGGTCAATTGCAGGCGGTCAAAGTCGTCGACGGCGGGCAGGTGCATACCCGGCATATTCGTACCGGCAAGCAGTTCGGCGACAGCATCGAAGTGTTGTCCGGTTTGCATGAGGGCGAATCCATTTTAACTGACAGCGGGTTGGCGGAATGAATCAAGTGCCTGAAGCGAAAAAAGATAGTGTAACGGTCAGCATCGTACGCTTATTTACCACCTCGCACCTGTCGCTGCTGTTTTTGCTGATTTCCGTGTTGGCCGGCGCGGCGGCCTTGGTATTGACGCCGCGCGAGGAAGATCCGCAAATCATTGTGCCGGTGATGGATGTGTTCGTGCAATATCCGGGGGCGACGGCGGAGGAAGTGGAAAAACGTGTCACCACGCCTCTGGAAGTGCTGTTGAAACAGATTCAAGGCGTGGAATATGTGTATTCGGCCTCCCGGCCCGGCGAGGCATTGGTCACGGTGCGCTATGTGGTGGGGGAAAGCATAGAAGACAGTTTGATCAAGACCCGCGACAAACTGGAAGCCAATCTGGATGTAATTCCGCCGGGTGTGAGTAATTGGGTGGTCAAACCGGTTGAGATCGACGATGTGCCGATTTTGTTGTTGAGCCTGTCGGCTCCCAAGAATGGCGCGGATAGCATGGCCCTGCGCCGTATCGCCGAGGAGCTGATAGAGCGCTTGCGGGCGGTGGAAGATGTCGGCAATAGCTGGGTAATAGGCGCGGCGCCGCGGCGGATTTCCGTGTATCCCGATCCGGCCAAGCTGCAAGCCGGCCAAGTCGGCATGCTGGAGGTGCAGCAGGCCTTGGCGCAAAGCAATGTCAATTTGCGAGCCGGCAGTCTGAATCAAAATAACCGGGAAATTATCCTGGAGGCCGGCCCGCATTATCAAACCCTGGAACAGGTTGGCGCGACGGTGCTGAAAAATGTCGCGGGCCGCTTGGTGTATCTGCGAGACGTGGCCGAGATCGTCGATGGGCCGCAAGACACCGATTATTACACCCGCATCGGCTTCGGTCCGGGCGTCGAATATATGCATACGGTGGGAGGCGCGCATGGCGGCTTGCCGGCCGTCGGCGAAGAACGGTCCATGGCGACGCTGGCCATAGCCAAACGCAGGGGCAGTAATGCAGTCGCCGTCGCCGAGCAGGTGTTGGAGTTGACCGAGCAATTGCACGGCAGTTTGATTCCGGATGATGTATTGGTGAGCGTGACCCGCAATTACGGCGAAACGGCGGACCATAAAGTCAACGAGCTGGTGATGCATTTGTCCATTGCGATATTGACCATCATAGTGTTGCTGGCCATGACTTTGGGTTTCAAGGAATCGCTGATCGTGTCCCTGGCGGTGCCGATGACTTTTGCCATCACCTTGCTGTGCGATTTGGTCTTCGGCTACACCATCAACCGAGTCACGCTGTTTGCGTTGATTTTGTCGCTGGGTTTGCTGGTCGACGATCCTATCGTGGATGTGGAAAACATTCATCGCCACTACAAGATGCGCAAGGAACCGCCGCTACAGGCCTTGCTGACGGCGGTGGACGAAATCCGGCCGCCGACCATTCTGGCTACCTTTGCCGTCATCATGTCGTTCGTGCCGATGTTTTTCATTACCGGCATGATGGGGCCCTATATGGCGCCCATGGCCTTTAATGTGCCGATCGCGATGCTGATGTCGTTGGTGATTGCTTTTACCGTGACCCCCTGGGCCAGTTACCGCTTATTAAAAGGCGATTACGGTAAGGATCACGGGCCGGAGTTTGATTTAAAACAAACCCGCGGTTTCAAAGTCTATCAAGCCATCCTGGCGCCGTTGCTGGCCAATAAATCCAAGGCCTTGTGGTTTTTAGCGGCGGTGTTTGTCGCCTTCGTGTTGTCGACCCTGATGGCAGTGACGCGGGTGGTGCCGTTGAAACTGCTGCCGTTCGATAACAAAAACGAACTGCAATTGGTAATAGACATGCCGCGCGGCTCTTCGCTGGAAGCCACCGATGAAGTGGCGGCGGCCCTGGGGCGTTATCTGTCGACGGTTAATGAAGTGAGTAATTATCAGTCTTATGTGGGGCTGGCTTCGCCGATGGATTTTAACGGCATGGTGCGGCATTACTATTTGCGCCACGGTGCCTATGTCGGCGACATGCGGGTGGTGTTGGTGGATAAGACCCGGCGCGAACAGCAATCGCACGCGATTGCCTTGAGAATGCGCCCGGACATCGACCGTATCGGACGGCAATACGGCGCCAATATCAAGATCGTCGAAATGCCGCCGGGACCGCCGGTATTGGCTAGTGTGGTCGCGGAAATTTATGGTCCGCCGGAAGCCGGTTACAACGACATTATCAAAGTGTCCAATCAAGTGCGCGGCCATCTGCAGAAAATCGACGGCGTGGTCGATGTTGACGATTATGTCGAAGCGGAGCAGGCCCGCTTACACTTTATCCTCGATCAGGATAAAGCGGCGTTGCTGGGTATCAGCAATCAGCAAGTGGCCAACAGCTTGAAACTGGCGGTGGAGGGCGGCATGGCCGGTACCCTGCACGTTGCCAGCGAGCGGCAGCCGCTGATGATACAACTGCAATTGCCGCGCGAGGTGCGCTCGTCCGAAGCCGATTTACTGGCTTTGTCGGTCAAATCCGCCCATGGCGACCTGGTGCGCTTGAGTGAACTCGGCCATTTCCAGCACGAGCAGGGCGATCAGACCATTTATCACAAAAACCTGCAGCGAGTCTCCTATGTGTTGGCGGAAATGGCCGGCCGCAGTCCGGTGGAAGCGGTGTGGGATTTGGGCGATAAGCTGGAACAGCAGCCGTTGCCGGCGGGCTACAGCGCGGAAATGGCCGGGGAAGGGGAGTGGAAGATCACCGTCGACGTATTCCGCGATTTGGGTTTGGCGTTCGCGGCGGCCATGGTGATGATCTACATTCTGCTGGTCGGCCAGACCGGTTCCCTGGGCGTGCCGCTGATCATGATGATCGCCATTCCGTTGACCGTGATCGGCATCATGCCGGGGTTCTGGTTCATCAATTTGTTTGCCTCGGATGTGGGTCAATATGCCGATCCGGTCTACTTCACCGCCACGGCGATGATAGGCATGATAGCCTTGGCCGGGATCGTGGTGCGCAACTCGATCATTTTGATCGACTTCATCGAGAATATTTACCGTAACAACCCGGATATCAGTCTGGCCGACGCCATCGTCGAAGCCGGCGCCACCCGCTTGAACCCAATCTTTTTGACGGCGGCGTCCGCGGTGTTGGGTTCGGTGATGATCGTGCTGGACCCGATCTTCTCCGGTCTGGCCTGGAGCTTTATCTTCGGCATCATCGCCTCGACCTTGTTTTCGCTGGTGGTGATACCGCTGGTTTATTTTCTGATCAATCGAAATATGCCTAAAATAGTCGAAACCGATCAGTAAATAATCCATGACCAAAGACACCCCGTTTATTTTCGACCAAATCCACATCGAGGTGGCGCGCGCCGCCTCCGACGACTTTAATTTGTTTCATGACAAGCATAAATGGCTGCAGGTAACCCATAACCCCTTCAAAGGGCCGATCGTGCTGGGGTTTCAGATGAATACCCTGATCGAGCACCAGATGAAACTGTACCGGGAAGCGCACCATGAAGACAAAATCATTGCGGAAAATCAGCTGCGTTTCAGTAATTACCAGATTACCTTTGTAAATGCCTTGCGGCCCCGGCAGGAATTATCGCTGGATATTAAAAAAACCTTGATTGCCACGATTCCCGAATTGACGCTGACTAATCGAATAGCCATTAAATCGCAGGGTAAAACCATCTTGCTGGGCTATAAAAAAGAAACCAAGGCGCCGCTGTTTTTGGGCGATACCGATTTAAGCGGCTTGCCGGATTTGAACGCGGTGCCGGATAAATCCGTGGTGCCGGGCACGGATTTTTTTCTGAAGCGCAAGTGGCTGACCAATGGCAATGTGAAGAATTTTTTGTCGGGTTCCTTGGCGGAACAGTCGGATTATTTCGACGAGCTGGAGCATGTCGCGCATTATCCGGAAGTATTTCCGTGCAGTTTGACCTCGGGGGCTTTGCTGGAGAAGGCGCAATTGGAAAATCATGATTTCAAGCGTAACCCGATGGTCTACACCTCGCACGATTTTTCCGTGGACCGGGTGCATTTGGAGCAGGTTAAAAATAACGACAAATTACATATTCTGGTCAAGCAATTGCCCGAATCCAAACACAATACGCTCAATCAAACCAGCATCATGCTGCGCACCTACGAATGCTATGGGGTACTGGAAAATCGGGCTGTTTTGTTCAGAATCAAGCTGAATTTGGTGCCTTTGGAAGAAATCATCAAAAATTTGAGTTCTAAAACGCATTAGCAATCAAATGCTTGGAATTGTAGCTGCTAATGTTGTGAATTTTTTTGAACATCAAGTATAATCCATCAAGTCGTTTGGCATTGCCTGTGACGGGATTTCAAATTAACAATACAACACTAAAGATAAGGTGGATGCCGCAAGTCGGGCGTTCGCATTGTTCGAGGAAAAAAATATGAGTAATATCGAAGAACGAGTAAAAAAGATTGTCGCAGAGCAATTAGGCGTGAAAGAAGAAATCGCAAACGATGCGTCTTTTGTTGATGATCTTGGTGCGGATTCTTTAGACACAGTTGAACTCGTCATGGCTCTGGAAGAAGAATTCGAGTGCGAAATTCCAGACGAAGAAGCTGAAAAAATCACCACCGTACAATTGGCCATTGATTACATCAACGCCAATCTGCAATAAGTTGTTCAAGGAAGCTGGTGCTTTAGGCACTAGCTTCCTTTCGCCATTCCCCTCCGATTACCTCTAACTGAAACGGTAGTTTACTGTGAGCACACGTCGAGTTGTTATAACGGGCTTAGGCGCTGTTACGCCTTTAGCGAATAATGTTGCCGATACCTGGAATGGCATAATCAACGGCAAAAGCGGCATTAGTCCTATCGATTCCTTTGATATTTCCAGTTTTGCAACCACGTTCGGCGGTGTGATCAGAAATTTCAATATCGGCGACTACATTGCCGAGAAAGATGCCAAACGTATGGACGGTTTTGTCCATTACGGTATCGCGGCCGGTTGTCAGGCGTTTGAGGATTCCGGGATTGAAGTGACCGACGAAAATTCCGAGCGTATCGGGGTGGCGGTCGGCGCCGGTATCGGCGGCATTACCGGTATCGAAGAATGTTATGCCACCTATGTGGCGGGCGGGCCGCGCAAGATTTCGCCGTTTTTCGTGCCCGGTAACATCATCAATATGATTTCCGGCAATCTTTCGATTAAATACGGCTTGAAAGGACCGAATTTTTCCATCGTGACCGCCTGTTCGACCGGTACGCACAATATCGGCGATGCGGCGCGCTTGATAAAATACGGCGATGCCGATGTGATGATCGCCGGCGGCGCCGAGCGTTGCACTACATCGCCGACGGCGATGGGCGGCTTTGCCTCGGCAAAAGCCTTGTCGCGCAGAAACGACGATCCGCAAAAAGCCAGCCGGCCTTGGGACAGAGACCGCGATGGCTTCGTATTGAGCGATGGCGCCGGTGTGATCGTGCTTGAAGAACTGGAGCACGCCAAGGCTCGCGGGGCAAAAATTTATGCGGAATTGGTCGGTTACGGCATGAGCGGCGACGCTTACCACATTACCTCGCCTTCCATGGGCGGCGAAGGGGCGGCCCGCTGCATGCGCAATGCCTTGCGCGACGCCAAGCTGAATCCCGCCGATGTCGACTACATCAACGCACACGGCACATCTACTCCGGCGGGCGACGTTGGGGAAACGCACGCCATGAAAACCGCGCTGGGCGAACATGCCTATAAAGTGGCAGTGAGTTCCACCAAATCGATGATCGGGCACTTGTTGGGTGCTGCGGGCGGCATTGAAGCGGTACTGACTTCGCTGGCGATTCAAAATCAAATCGCACCGCCAACCATTAATCTGGAAAATCCCGATCCCGAGTGCGATCTGGATTATGTGCCCAATATCGCCCGGGATATGAAGATAGAGATTGCCATGTCCAATTCTTTCGGTTTTGGCGGCACCAATGGTACTTTGGTGTTAAAGCGCTATCAATAAACCCCGCTTCCAAACAGTGTCTGCCCGTGTTTTTATTAAATGGCGAAAGCAGACACTGTGTCGATGTCTCCGATCGAGGCTTTCAATATGGCGATGGTCTATTCGAGACCATAGCAGTATGTAACGGCAGACCGCTATTTCTGCAACGGCATTTAAACCGTTTGCTGACAGGCTGCCGGCGATTGCTGATACCGCCACCCGATTTGTCCTTGCTTGAGTCGGAAGCCCGGCAACTGTCGGCCGGCGCCGACCGGGCCGTTTTAAAACTGATAGTCACGCGCGGTATTGGCGGCAGAGGGTACCGCCAGCCCGATCAAATCGTACCCACGCGGCTGTTCAGTCTGCATCCCAGCCCTAACTATCCCGATAGCTATCAAACCGACGGAATCGTTGCGCGGTTCTGCGAGTGGCGTTTGGCGATCAATCCCGGCTTGGCCGGTATCAAACACATGAACCGGCTGGAGCAAGTTCTGGCGAGAGCGGAATGGCGGGACGAGTCTGTTCAGGAAGGCTTAATGTTCGATAGCAATGATTGCATCGTCGAAGGAACCATGAGCAATCTGTTCTTTGCCAAAGCGGGCATATTGCATACGCCTCTGCTCGTAAATTGCGGTATCGAAGGGATTTTGCGTCAAATTGTGATAGAGTTCGCAATCCGCTATGGCCTGGGGCTAGCGGAAAATCACTTTAATAAGCAAGACGTTTTAGAGGCCGACGAAGTGTTTGTGACCAATTCGGTCATCGGTGTTTGGCCGGTAAAACAGCTTGAAAATCAGTGCTTTGACGTGGGAAGGATCACCCGCGATATTCAGCAATGGTATGCGGGAGCATGCGAAGAGGAAGCAAACTTATGATCAGAAGCATAGTCGCGTTTACCGGCTTGATGGTGCTGGGACTGCTATTAATTTGGGGTGGGATGCATTATCAGATCCTGTTGAAAAAAGCGGTGGTGACAGACACTACTAGCCTGGAAATTAAAAAGGGCGACACGCTGGATAGCGTAATCAGACAATTAAAAGCCCGGCATATTGCGATTCATTCGTTCTGGTTCAAGATGTTCACCTATCGGACTCATCTGGACAGAATGTTGAAAGTCGGCGAGTACGTGCTGAATAAAGGGGCTACCGCCGCCGATATTTTGGCTTTGCTCACAGAAGGCAAAACCCGGCGTTATGCCATTACCTTTCCCGAGGGCTGGAGTTTTAAACAGATTTTCCAAGCAATCAAGGACAATCCGAATTTGCAGCACACCCTGTCGGACGATGAATTAACCGAGCTGATGACTAAAGTAGGATCGGATAAATCCCATCCGGAAGGATTGTTCTTTCCCGATACTTATTATTTTGAAAAAAACAGCTCGGATGTGGAGTTGCTAAAACGCGCCCACGACAAAATGCAGCGCCTGATTGCCGCCGAATGGCAGAAGCGCGACCAGGATGTGCCGCTGGAAAGTCCTTACGAAGCGTTGATTTTGGCATCGATTATCGAAAAGGAAACCGCAGCGGCGGAAGAGCGTAAAAAAATCGCCGGCGTATTTACCCGCCGTTTGAAAATGGGCATGTTGCTGCAAACCGATCCCACCGTTATTTACGGTATGGGCGACGACTACCAAGGCAATATCCGCCGTAGCGATTTGCGGGAGCCGACGCCGTATAACACCTATGTCAATAAAGGCCTGCCGCCCACGCCGATAGCCATGCCAGGTAAGGATGCCATACATGCCGCCCTGCATCCGGCAGACGGAGATGCCTTATTTTTCGTGGCGCGCGGCAATGGCCGGCATGCCTTTTCCGCGACCTATGGGGCGCACGAAAAATATGTGGAACTCTATCAACGATGACGCGCGGCCGGTTTATCACCCTGGAAGGGGGCGAAGGGGTCGGTAAATCGACGAATCTGCAATTTATCCGGCATTTATTAGCGCAAAAACAGATCGATGTGGTGCTTACCCGAGAGCCTGGCGGCACCGAGTTAGCCGAAAAAATTCGCCAACTGCTGCTTGAAAAGCACAGCGAATCCATCACGCCGCAGGCGGAATTATTGCTGGTGTTTGCGGCGCGCGCGCAACATGTACAGCATGTCATTTTGCCTGCCCTGGCGCAAGGGAAATGGGTGCTGAGCGACCGATTTACCGACGCCACCTATGCCTATCAGGGCGGCGGGCGCAATATGGATAATCGGATCATCGCCTGGCTGGAAAGTACCGTGCAAGGCGAACTGCGGCCCGACCTGACTTTGTTGCTGGATGCGCCGGTGGAAACAGGCTTATTGCGTGCTCAACACCGAGGTAAGCTGGACAGGTTCGAAAGCGAACGACGCGATTTTTTCGAGCGGGTACGGCAAGCCTATTTAACCCGCGCCCGCCAAGAACCCCGGCGATACAGCATCATCGATGCCGCGATGCCGTTGGCCGAGGTGCAAAACCAGATCGGCCGCGCGATTGAGGCATTAGTATCATGATGCCGCCCGCCGTATATCCCTGGCAACAAGCCGTCTGGCGGCATTTGTTGGGCTATATCGAGTCGCAGCGGATTCCGCAAGCGTTACTGGTGACCGGGCTTTCCGGGGTCGGGAAACGGCGGTTGGCGGAAGTTTATGCGCGGGCTTTAATGTGTCATGCACCGCTAAGCGATTATGCCGCCTGCGGGCAATGCCAGAGTTGTAAATTATTCGAGGCGCAAACCCACCCGGATTTTTTGCTGGTAGAGCCGGACGAGCCGGGTAAAGCGATCGGTATCGATAAAATTCGCCAGCTGATCGTCAAGCTGGCGTTAAAGCCGCAATTCGATACGCAGCGAGTGGTGATCATCAGCCCGGCGGATAGTTTAAACAACGCATCGGCGAATGCCTTTTTAAAATGTCTGGAAGAGCCCACCGCGCGCACCTGCTTGATATTGCTGACGGAAAAACCGTCCCGTTTGCCCGCCACCATTCGCAGCCGTTGCCAAATGTTAACGTGCGAAGCGCCGGACAGAAATATAGCCGCGGAGTGGTTAAAGCAGCAAGGGACCGGCGAAAATAGCGATGTGCTGTTAAGTTTGTCTCAAGGTGCGCCATTGCTAGCCAGAGAATACGCCCGGCAAAATTTTATCGCCGTCAGGCAAGATTATTTCAATGCCTGGGTGCAAGTCGCCGAAGGCAAAAATAACCTGGTGGCATTGGCCGAGCAATGGCAAAAACCCTCGGCCCTGGATTTGCATGTGTTGTTGACCTGGATGCTGGGGTGGGTGGCGGATCTGATTAAATGCGCTTGGCAAATCGAACCGGGCCAGCTATGCAATCCGGATATGAAAAAACCCTTGCAAGCCCTTGCCAAGCGGCTAGAATTAAAGCGGGTTTACCCGTTTTACGATAGCCTGCTGATTGCTAGGTCGCAATTGAGTACGCCAATCAATAAACAATTGCTGCTTGAGCAACTATTAATCAGCTGGTCGCAACTCAACATCCGATAACCTTATGGCAGAAACAGCACCTCGGCAAGGTATCTTGTCCTTATCCATTAAAGACAAAAACGCGCTGTATGCGGCCTATATGCCGTTCATCAAAAACGGCGGATTGTTTATTCCCACCAAACGGGAGTACGAAATGGGGGAGGAAGTGTTTATGTTGTTGAATTTAATGGAAGAAACCGAAAGACTGCCGATTGCCGGCAAAATTATCTGGAAGACGCCGTTAGGCGCGGAGGGTTACCGAGCCCCCGGCATAGGCGTACAGTTCAGCGACCAGGACGGCGGCATGGCGCGCAATAAAATCGAAACCTATTTGGCCGGCGCCTTGGAAAACGACCGCTCCACCCATACCATGTGATCATTCTTCGGGTTTAATACCGGGCCCGGCTGCTATTCATACCCTATTTCATGTTTATCGACTCGCACTGTCATCTGGATCGGATTGATCTCAAGCCTTACCACAACGATTTTCACACATTTGTATTGGATGCCCGCGCCAAGCGGATTGAACATATGCTGTGTATCGGCATAGACCTGGAGTCGTATCCGTCCATGCTGGCGCTGGTTGAGCCATACCCGGATATTTCGATCTCGGTCGGCGTGCATCCCAACGTTACCGAAGGCAGAGAGCCGTCCGTGGATGAATTGATGCAATTGGCCCGGCATGACAAAGTCATCGCCATCGGCGAAACCGGCCTGGATTATTTTCGCAGCGAAGGCGATCTGGAATGGCAGCATAGGCGCTTTCGAAACCATATCGGCGTCGCCAAAACCTTAAACAAACCGCTAATCATTCATACCCGCGAAGCGGGACACGACTCCCTGGATGTGCTGAGAACCGAAGGCGCGGATCAAGTCGGCGGGATTATTCATTGCTTTACCGAGGACTGGGCGTATGCGGAAAAAGCCCTGGAACTGAATTTTTATATATCCTTTTCCGGGATTGTGACCTTTAAAAACGCCCAGGCCATTCAAGAAGTGGCGCAAAAGGTGCCGTCCGACCGATTTTTGATAGAAACCGACTCGCCTTATTTGGCCCCGGTACCTTATCGCGGTAAACCCAATTATCCGACCTATGTGCGCCATGTGGCGGAACAGATAGCCGAATTGCGCCATACCAGCGTCGAGGAGATTGCCGAATTGTCCCGCAACAATTTTTATCGCTTGTTTGGCATGCGTCAAGCGGGTTTTTAGGCGCAAAAAAAACGGTCGGACCGTGAAGAGAGCCGACCGTCTAAGAGGGAAGTAACTCTTATCCCGAAGGACGCATACAAGAGTTGCTTGTAGTCTAGCCGGGCTTTACCAATCTGAAAATGTGACATAAAGCCGCGTGGCAAATTGTCGCTATCGTCTTGAAGCATCCATGCAAACCGAATACGAACTCCCAGGCAGCCTGCAACTAAGGCGGCTGCCGTACCGAAAAAACGATGTATTACAGGCTTGGGATGCCGCGGATAACTATTTGCTTAGTTATTTGGCCAGCGAGGATGTGCCCGCCGCCGGATCGCGGATTACGATTTTAAACGACGGCTTTGGCGCGCTGGCCCTGGCGTTGCACCGCTATCGGCCGACGGCGATTTCCGATTCTTTTTTGTCCCGGCAGGCTACGCTCGATAATGCCCGCTTAAACAATCTGGATATTGCGCATATCAACTTGTTGGATAGCCTGAGTTTGCCGGACAAGCCTATCGATTATTTGCTGATCAAAGCACCTAAAACCCTGGCATTGTTGGAATATCAGTTACATACCCTGCGTCCCTTACTGAAGGAAACCAGCAGGATTATTGTGGCCGGCATGGTCAAAACCTTAACCGCCAATGTCTGGAAATGCCTGGAAAGCCTGATCGGGCCGACCCGTACTTCGCTGGCGGTCAAAAAAGCCCGGCTGATTTTTGCCAGTCTCGATTCCCGGTTGTCAATACCGGCGAATCCTTATCCAGTACGCTATCGGCTGGAAAATACCGCAAAGGGTATACATTCCGAATTTTTGATCAGTAATCACGCCAATGTATTTTCCCGCGACAGTCTGGATATAGGCACTCGGTTTTTATTGCAACATCTGCCGGATAATCCCGCCCAACGGGACATTATCGATTTGGGTTGCGGCAATGGGATTGTGGGATTGATGATCGCCCAACAGCTGCCCGACGCGCGGATTCGGTTCGTCGACGAGTCGTACATGGCGATTGCCTCGGCGAAAGACAATTTTATGCGCGCCTTCGCCGGACAGCGGCAGGCTGAATTTATCGTCGGGGATTGTCTAACGGGTTTTCCGGAAAACAGCGCGGATTGCATCGTCTGTAATCCGCCGTTTCATCAGCAACACGTCATCGGCGATCAAATAGCCTGGCGGATGTTTCAACAGGCCCGGCGGGTGTTGCGTCAGGGCGGCGAGTTGCGGGTGATAGGCAACCGGCATTTGAACTATCATGTGCATTTGAAAAAGCTGTTCGGCAACTGGGATGCCGTGGCCGGCAACGCCAAGTTTGCGATTATCAAGGCTGGCAAGCGCTGATCAGAACCGGTCTTTCAATGATCTTGCTTTTGCAAATACCTGCGCCGGTGTATCGGCATCATTCGCCGCCACCGCTTTGCGGAGACTGGGGCTGTGTTCGCGCAGAAACGGATTGGTGGCCATTTCCAACGCAATAGTCGAGGGTAGGGTGGGCCGATTGTTTTCGCGTAGAGACGCGACTTCCTCCATCCGCTGCTGTAAATCCGGGTTATCGGCTTCCAGCGTCAATGCGAAGCGGCCGTTGGCTTGGGTATATTCGTGAGCGCAGTAGATGCGGGTATCGTCCGGCAGGGCTTTTAATTTTTGCAGCGATTGCCACATCTGCTCGGCGGTACCTTCGAACAAGCGCCCGCATCCCAGGGAAAACAAGGTGTCGCCGCAAAACAAGGTTTGGCTGTCGGCGCAGTAATAAACGATGTGCCCTAAGGTATGGCCGGGGGTGTTTATAATCTCGAAATTGCATGAGCCCAACTGAATTTGGTCGCCTTCATTAACAGCAATATCGATCCCGGGAATACGGGCCCGGTCCGCCGCGGCGCCGACAATTTTACATCCGGTCGCTTGCTTGAGTTGCAAATTGCCGCCGACATGGTCGCCATGATGATGGGTATTGAAAATATAATCCAGCCGCCAACCCTTCCGCCGCAAGGCCTCCAGTACCGGCTCGGCCAGGGCCGGGTCGACCGCTGCCGTTTGTCGGCTAATGGTTTCGCGGAGCAGGTAGATGTAGTTGTCGTTTAATACCGGTAAACAGTCAATGGTCAGCATGGCGTTAAATATAGGCATGGTTCAAAGCTTGGTCGTTCGGAGTTTACCGCAATATGTAATGGCGCATAAAACAGCATGCAGGGTTACAATCGTTAAATAACGTCTTCATTCAATTTCTTGCCAATAAACTCATGCAACATTTCATCTGGAATATCGATCCTATTTTTATCGACTTTGGCCTCATAAAAATCCGCTGGTATGGCTTGATGTTCGCCATGGGTTTCGTCGGCAGTTTTATGACCATGCAGTGGATATATCAGCGCGAGGGTCGGAATGTCGAAGAACTGGATACCTTGCTTTGGTATATGGTGATCGCCACCATAGTCGGCGCTCGATTGGGACATACTTTGTTCTACGACCCGGCCTATTATCTGTCGCACCCCGTCAAGATTCTGGCAATATGGGAAGGCGGTTTGGCTAGTCATGGCGCCGCAATAGGCATACTGACCGCTTTATATTTATATCGGCGTCGATTTGGCGATAGTTATTTCTGGTTGCTGGATAGAGTGACTATTCCGACAGCACTGGCCGGCGCTTTAATCAGGATTGGGAATTTTTTCAATTCGGAAATTTTGGGTTTGCCGACTCAAGAACCTTGGGGGGTGATTTTCGCTCGGGTCGATCCATTGCCGCGCCATCCCGTGCAATTGTACGAGGCTTTGGGGTATTTGCTGGTGTATGGTGTTTGCTTGCAAATTTACAAAAAGCAAGCCGGCAAGCCGGGGTTTGTGTTCGGCTGTTTTCTTGTCATGATGTTCAGTGCGCGCTTTCTGTTGGAATATTTCAAAACCGAACAAGCCATGTACAACACCGGTTTGGCCATGACGGCCGGGCAATTGCTCAGTATTCCGTTTTTTTTGGCGGGTATCGTTTGCGTCGTCTGGTCGCTGAAAAACCACTCGAGCAAGACGCTTGCGTAATCGTTTATAATTACAAGCTTTTTCCAGTTACCGGGTTAGTCCGGTGTTTTGCTTGGGTTTTGAGAGTGCATGCAAGAAATTAATCCCATTAAATACAAAATTGCCGATTTACGCGAACGTAGTGCCGGGCTGAAAATCTACCTCGATTTCGACAGCAAAAGCGAACGCTTGGTGGAAGTGCTGCGCGAGCTGGAGGACCCGGCGATCTGGAACAAACCGGAACAGGCGCAGGCGATGGGTAAAGAGCGCGCCATGCTGGAAGACATCGTCCTGACTATCAAGGATCTGGAACAAGGGCTCAACGACGCCGAAGAATTGCTGCTGATGGCGGTGGAAGAAAATGACGAAGACACCGTCGATACCGTGGCCGCCGACCTGGAACAGTACGAAAAGCAGGTCGCCCATCTGGAATTTCAGCGTATGTTTAGCGGCGAAATGGATGCCAATAATGCGTTTTTGGATATTCAATCCGGTTCCGGCGGCACCGAAGCCCAGGATTGGGCGTCGATGATAGAACGCATGTATTTGCGTTGGGGCGAGGCCAAGGGCTTTAAAACCGAACTGATCGAAGAATCGCCCGGCGACGTGGCGGGCATCAAAAGCGCCACCATCAAATTCGAAGGGCCGTACGCCTTCGGCTGGTTGCGCACCGAAACCGGCGTGCATCGTTTGGTGCGCAAGTCGCCGTTCGATTCCGGCAACCGCCGGCATACCTCGTTTGCTTCCGTTTTCGTCTCGCCGGAAATCGACGACGATATAGAAATCGAGATCAATCCGGCCGATCTGCGCATCGACGTCTACCGGGCCAGCGGCGCCGGCGGGCAGCACGTCAACCGGACCGAATCGGCGGTACGGATAACCCACGCGCCCAGTGGCATCGTAACTCAATGCCAAAGCGACCGCTCACAGCATAAGAATAAAGATACGGCGATGAAGCAGCTCAAAGCCAAGCTCTATGAAATGGAAATGCTGAAACGTAGCGAAAGCCAGCAGGCGGTGGAAGATTCCAAGTCAGACATAGGTTGGGGCAGCCAGATTCGCTCGTATGTACTGGATCAATCCCGCATCAAGGACCTGCGCACCAATGTCGAAACCGGCAATACTCAGGCGGTGTTGGATGGTGCGCTGGATCAGTTTATCGAAGCCAGTTTGAAGAGCGGCTTGTAATTTTGCTAGCTGTTGATTTATGCCCACTGTATTGAGGATTGGCGGTTACCGCTTTTTCTTTTACAGCAATGAAAATGGCGAGCCCGCGCATATTCATATCCAATATGAAAAAGCCTTGGCAAAATTTTGGCTCAAACCGGTTGCTTACGCTAGCAGCAGTGGTTTTTCCGCGCACGAATTAACTAAGTTGAATAAACTGGTTGAAGAAAATCAACCCATTTTATTGGAGGCCTGGAATGAATTCTTTAGCCGTTGAGATGCCTAGAGCATCGTCGGTTACTTGTACCGAACAGGAGCTAACCGTGTTTTTAGCAGACGGGCGACATATTTCGGTTCCCATCGTCTGGTTTCCGCGCTTGGCAAAAGCCGATGCGCAACAGCGAGCGGACTATGAAATTTTAGGTGATGGCGAGGGTATACATTGGCCGCAGATTGATGAAGATATTTCAGTATTTGGGTTGATTGCGGGTAAGCCGTCGGTTGAGTTCAATGCAACCTAAGCTGTAAGGCGCGTATGCTAAAAAAGTTGACCGTAGAAAATTTTACTAATTTTGATAAGGCCGAGTTTAACTTTGTACCTGGTATCAATATTATTATTGGCGAAAATTCTAGCGGTAAAAGTCACGTGTTGAAGCTTGCTTATAGTGTGGCGAGTATTTGGAATCAATGCGGGAAAGAAGGTTGGAAAATTAGTCTAAAAAATAAGCTTTATAATGTGTTCGGAGTTTCGAAACTTGGAGATTTACAGTCTCTAAATAATAAGTTTATTTCAGGTGGTTTGACGCGAATTATTTTTGAGTTTTCAGTAAATCATAAAAATAAACAGTCTGAAATATTGGACGTTACTTTGGGGGTTGACAGCATTAATGTGAGGCAACATCCTACTGCGCCATTAATGAAGTTGCCTATTTTTTTTCCGGCGAAAGAAGTGCTTTCTCTATTTCCGAACTTTGTCACGCTTTACGAGAAATATCATTTATCGTTTGATGAAACCTATTACGATCTATGTAAGGCCATTGATAACCCTTTGTTGAAAAAGCCTAATCAAACCCTCATCGATTCAATCGAATCAATTGTTGGTGGAAAATTTTTTGTAAGAGATAATAAATTTTATCTGGACACTGATCAAGGGGAAATCAATATCTTTATGGTAGCCGAAGGGTGGCGTAAATTGGGGATGCTTTCCTATTTGATCGCCAATGATTCACTTAAGGAAGAGAGTATTTTATTTTGGGATGAGCCGGAAACAAATTTGAACCCAAGGCTTATAAAGCAGTTGGCTGGTATTTTGATTGAGTTGACTAAATACAATGTGCAGGTGGTTATTGCTACGCATAATTTATTCTTGCTTAAATATTTTGATTATTTGATAAGTGAGAAAAATTCAGAGATTACTTCAGCATTTTTTAATTTAGCGCGAAGTGAGCAAGGTATTAGTGTGGAACAAGGGGCTAGACTGCATCAGCTTGCTAGCATCGTTGCTCTAAATGAGGAATTAGAGCTTTACGATAAAGAGCAAGAGGCGTTTTACTCTAGCTTATAACGGAACCTATTTAATTTATGCCAACCATTATTTCAGAGGGGAAAGGAGTCCGAGCGTTGACTTTTGAGTTTTCTGATAAATGGCAAGTATATAAATATGATGAAGTCAATACTGAAAATTTCTACAATAAATTTAAAGGTAATGGATATAAAGCAATAGATTTTATTGCTAAATCCGATAAAAGTTTTTTGTTAATTGAAGTTAAATATGTTTTGGCAGAAGATGAACGAAGTAGCCTCCGGCTTAAGCCTGAAGACCTGAGATACCTAGCTGTTCTTCAAGAACTAAAATCAAAATTAAGCGAAGAGGAACTAAAATTGGTTTCATTCAAAAACAAGCGTCCTTATCTTGTGGATGAAATCGATAAGAAAGTTAGGGATACATTAGTTGGGTTGTTTGCAAGTTACCGTCACAATGATTCGAAACTCTCTGCTTACAATCGATCTTTAGTTTTAGATAATAAACCTATCTTTATAATAGTTTTTCTGGAACGAAACCAAGAACTTAACAAGCCAGAAAATTTTAAGCCTATGGCTTCTAATTTAAAAAAGGCCATTGAACAAAAATTGAGTTTTTTGGGTGATATTAGAGTCGATGTGGTCAATACGCTTACAATACCTGAATCATTGGGAATAAACGTTCAAGCTGGCAGTATCGGTACTTAGAATTAATTGACTGGAACGTTATTATGAAACATTTCAATCGCATTACATTCGACCCAAGCGTTATGGGTGGTAAGCCTTGTTTGCGCGGTTTGCGGGTAACGGTTGGCATGATAGTCGGTCTGGTGGCCAGCGGCTATGCAACTAAAGATATTCTTGCGCTATATCCCTATTTGGAAGCCGAAGATATTACCGAAGCACTCCGTTTTGCCGCCTGGCGGTCGGAAGAAATCGAATTGCCGCTCGTTGCGGCATGAAGATTTTGTTGGATATGAATCTTTCGCCTGCATGGGTGCCTATTCTGCAGCAAGCTGGATTTGAAGTGTTTCATAGGAGTGAATTAGGCGCGGCGGATGCACCTGATGCTGAATTATTTTCTTGGGATCGTGAACAAGGCGCTATTGTTTTTACCCATGATATGGATTTTGGCACCCTACTTGCGCTTACCGGCGCGGAAGCCCCCAGCGTTTTTCAAATTCGTACCTATGATATGACGCCGGCGGTCCTGGGAAATCGCGCGATTCAATTATTGCGTCGATTTGAAAGCCAACTGAATGCTGGGGCTTTGGTTGTTGCCGACGAATTAAAAGAGCGCGTGCGCTTATTACCTTTGGTTCGATAATCTACTTATTTCGAACTCCCGTTTTTCTGAAAACCAAAACTTAGTTGATTTAAATAACCATCATGTCAGAACTCGAACAAGACGAACAAGAACAGATCAGGCAACGCCGCGAAAAACTCAATATCATCCGCGAAGAGGGTATCGCATTTCCGACCGACTTTCGCCGTAACGTGGTGGCGGGGGAGCTATTAGCCGAATACGGCGAAAAGTCCGAAGAAGAATTAACGGCCGAGCCGATCCGGGTCAAAATCGCCGGCCGCATGATGACCCGCCGTATCATGGGCAAGGCCAGTTTTTGCCATTTGCAAGACATGTCCGGACAAATTCAGGTCTATGTGGCACGCGACAACCTGCCGGAAGGCGTTTACAACGACCAGTTCAAAAAATGGGATATCGGCGATATCGTCGGTGCCGAGGGCGTGTTGTTCAAAACCAAAACGGGCGAACTGAGCGTCAAAGTCGACAGCATCCGCTTGCTGACCAAAGCGCTACGGCCGCTGCCGGAAAAATTCCACGGCATTGCCGATCAGGAGATCAAATACCGCCAGCGTTATTTGGATTTGATCATGAGCGACGAGGCGCGCAAAACCTTTCTGATGCGTTCCAAAATCGTCAATTACATTCGGGATTTTTTAACCCAGCGCAATTTCCTGGAAGTGGAAACCCCGATGATGCAGGTGATTCCGGGCGGCGCTACCGCGCGGCCGTTTACCACGTTTCACAACGCGCTCGACATGGACTTGTATCTGCGCATCGCGCCGGAATTGTATCTGAAACGGCTGGTGGTGGGCGGTTTCGAGCGGGTGTTCGAGATCAACCGCAACTTCCGCAACGAAGGTTTGTCGACCCGGCATAACCCGGAATTTACCATGCTGGAGTTCTATCAGGCTTATGCCGAATACGGCGACCTGATGGATTTAACCGAAGCCATGCTGCGCGGCATTGCCGAAGATATCGTCGGTAAAGCCATCATCGAATACCAAGGCGAGCAATACGATTTCGGCAAGCCGTTCGCGCGCATGACAGTGCTGGAGTCGATTCTGCATTTCAACCCCGATCTGACTCTGGCCGATCTGAACAGCCGTGAAGCGGCCGTTAAAGTGGCGGAAAATCTAAAAATTCCGCTGAAGGACAGTTACGGCTTGGGCAAAATCCAGATCGAAATTTTCGAAAAAACCGTCGAGCACCGGCTGATGAACCCGACCTTCATCACCGCCTATCCGGTGGAAGTGTCGCCGCTGGCCCGCCGCAACGACAACGATCCGCACGTCACCGACCGCTTCGAGTTTTTCGTCGGCGGCCGCGAGATTGCCAACGGCTTTACCGAGCTGAACGACGCCGAGGATCAGGCCGAGCGTTTCAGAAAACAAGTCGAGGAAAAAGAAGCCGGCGATAACGAAGCCATGCATTTCGACGCCGATTACATCACCGCGCTGGAACACGGCATGCCGCCGACGGCCGGCGAGGGCATAGGGATCGACCGTTTGGTGATGCTGTTTACCAACGCGCCGAGCATCCGCGACGTGTTGCTGTTCCCGCATATGCGGCCGAAAAATTAATGGCCCACAACAGCGTTTACGGGGTATTGTTGGCCCTGGCTGGAATGGCTGTTATGTTACGGTTTGGTAGGTCTGCTGGCCATGGCGCTGGAAAATAAACTGACCGGCGGATTGCATAATCAGCAATGGGGATTTTATGTCGCTACCCTGTGTCTGTTTGTGGTATTTGCCTTGCCGGGCTTTATTTATCACTACGATTTGAAAAAGCTGTTAAACCCTTAATCGGTAATGGTTATAATCCAAGAGAAATTTATGAGCGTTGATGCAAGTCAATTTAAAAATGCCCTGAAACTATGGGCAAGCGGTGTCACCGTGGTGACGGCGCAATCCGAACAGCAAGGCCTGAAAGGCATGACCGCGACCTCGTTCAGCAGCGTGTCCGTCGAGCCGCCGCAAATTTTGGTCTGCCTGAATCAAAATACCGATACCGGCGCGGTGGTGCTGGAGCAAAAACAGTTTGCCGTCAACATACTGGGCACGGAACAGCAAACTGTCTCCAATCAATTCGCCGGCGGCGGTACCCAGGAAGAACGCTTTGCCAGCGTGGCATGGGAGGCGGGCGATAACGGCGCGCCGTTATTGACCGAGTCGCTGGCCAGTCTGGAATGCAAAGTGGTCGAGCAAGTCTTGGCCGGCACGCATTGGATCGTAATCGGCGAGGTACAAAAAGTAATCTGTCGCGGCGGCGATCCCTTGTTATATTACAGTGGGGCGTATCGGCAACTGTCGAGGGATTAGCCAATAAGGCCGGGCCGCCGGAACCGCATAAATTAAGCGTTTAATGATTGCATCGGGAGTAACGTGTCATGCTAGACAAGCAAAAACTGATCGAAATCTACAAAACCTTATGGGATTGGTTGTGCCTGGCTTGGCGCTGGCTGGAAAAGGCGCTGGCATCGCTGATCAAGCCTCGGCAACAGCCCGACGGCAAATCCAAGGCAGCGGATGAGCCGCCGAACAAACCTTCCCGGCTTATCCTGTATGCGGTGCTGGGCATTCTGCTGCTATCCTTGCTGGCCGGCGGCGAAAAACCGCTGGGTCGGGAGATTCCCTACAGCCAGTTCCTGACCCTGGTTAGCGATAACAAAGTCGAAAAGGCCGTGGTGACGCAGCGCTTTATCAACGGCACCCTGAAAGCCGAAGATAAAAAAATCGGTAGCCAGTTTTTCACCATCCCCTTGTGGGATGAGTCGTTGACCAAAAACCTGCAGGATCACAAAGTCGAATACCTGGTCCGAAGCGGCGACAACTGGCTTAGCAATATCCTGTTCAACTGGATTATCCCCATCGCCATTTTTGCCGGTATCTGGATGTGGCTGCTGCCGCGCATGACCGGCGGCGCGGGGCGCGGATTTTTGAATCTGGGCAATAAAATCAAGATTCAACAGGAAGCCGGCAAAATTACCTTCGACGACGTGGCTGGCGCGGAAAGCGCCAAGCAGGAACTCAAGGAAACCATCGAGTTTTTAAAATCCCCTGAAAAACTGCAAAAGCTGGGCGGGCGGATGCCGAAAGGCGTACTGCTGGTGGGTTCGCCGGGTACCGGTAAAACCCTGCTGGCGCGGGCGGTTTCCGGCGAAGCCGGCGTGCCGTTTTTCAATATCAGCGCCTCCGAGTTCATCGAATTGTTCGTCGGCATCGGCGCGGCGCGGGTGCGGGATCTGTTCGAGCAGGCTCGGCAAAAAGCCCCCTGCATCATCTTCATCGACGAATTGGACGCCATCGGCCGTTCGCGCGGCGGCCCGGCCATCATGGGCGGCAACGACGAACGCGAGCAAACCCTCAATCAATTGCTGACCGAAATGGACGGTTTCGACCCGACCGCCGGCGTGGTGGTGATGGCCGCCACCAATCGGCCGGAAATTCTGGACAAAGCTTTGCTGCGGGCCGGCCGTTTCGACCGGCAAATCGTGGTCGACAAACCCGATTTGGTCGACCGTATCGCCATCCTCAAATTGCATAGCAAGGCCATGCAACTGGATAAGGATGTCGATCTGGAAACCGTGGCCAAACGCACGCCGGGTTTTGTCGGCGCCGATTTGTCGAATATCGCCAATGAGGCGGCCATTCTGGCGGCGCGCGGCGGACGCGATAGCGTCGGCATGGCCGATTTCGAAGCGGCTATCGACCGGGTCATGGCCGGCCCGGAAAAGAAAAACCGCGTGCTGGGTCCCGAGGAAAAACGCCGGGTGGCCTACCATGAAGCCGGCCACGCGCTGGTCGCCGAAACCGTACCGACCGGCCAGCCGGTACATAAAATTTCCATCATCCCGCGCGGCGTCTCCGCCCTGGGTTTTACCTTACAATTGCCGGTCGAGGAAAAATACCTGTCCACCGAAGCAGAGCTGAAGGATCAGTTGGCGATACTGTTGGGCGGCCGGGTGGCGGAGCAATTGGCTCTGGACAGCGTGTCGACCGGTGCGCAAAACGATCTGGAAAAAGCCAGCGAAATCGCCCGCAACATGGTCTGCTATCTGGGTATGAGCGAGAAACTCGGGCCGCTGATTTACGGCCAGCGCCAGCAATTGCAATTCTTGAGCGGCGATGTGTCCGAGCAACGCAATTACAGCGAGGAAACCGCGCGTGTTGTCGATGCCGAAATCAAGCAGCTGGTGGAGAATGCCCAAACGCGCGCGATGGAGATTCTGAGCGCCAAGCGGGTCTTGCTGGATCGGTTGGCGGAGTTGTTGCAGGAAAAAGAAGTCATTCAGCGCGAAGACATGCTGGCGCTGATCGCACAAAAGACCTAAACCGGAATAGCTGCGCGCGATGTCCGTATTATTGGCCGGCATCAGGATAACGGGCGGGTTAGATTTTCAGGGCAAGCGGTCGATGGGTTTTTGGCCGCGGCTTTTGCTGCTGTTGTTTATCTTCATCCCGGCAAGCAAGGCAACCGAAACGGGCGTTTTACAAGTCTATGTCCGAGACGGTTGCCCGCATTGCGCCGAAGCCAAAAAATACCTGCCGCGCATTGCCGCGCAACGCCCTCATCTTAAAATCGTCTACCGCTCCTTGGACCAAGACTCCGGCGCCCGTGGCGAACTGATCTCGTTGTCTCAACGGCATGGCATCTGGCCTCCGGGTGTGCCGACTTTCGCGATGCACGATAAAGTGCTGGTGGGTTTTAACGATGCCGAAACCAGCGGTCCGGTGCTGTTGGCCTTCATCGATGACGCGGTAAGCGCCAATCAAGCGGTACGGGCCGGCTGGTTGGGAGACATCAGTGTCGAGCGTTTGGGTTTGCCGTTATTTACGCTGGCCCTGGGGTTGCTGGACGGCTTTAACCCTTGCGCGATGTGGGTTTTGCTGTTTTTGCTGTCTTTGTTAATCCGTTTACAAAATCGGCAACGGATGGCGCTGGTGGCCGGCACCTTCGTGTTGGTCAGCGGCGCGGTGTATTACGCCTTTATGGCCGCCTGGCTGAATGTGTTTTTGCTGATGGGTATGTCCAACCCGGTGCGTTGGACCCTGGCGGGCTTGGCTGTTGTGATCGGCGCCGTGAACGTGAAAGACTATTTCGCCTTCAAGCAAGGCGTTTCCTTTTCCATACCGGAGGCGGCCAAACCCGGTTTGTATGCCCGCATGCGGCAATTGCTGCAGACCGAAGCCTTGGCGGCTTCGCTGATCTCGGTGACGGTTTTGGCCGTGCTGGTCAACTTTATCGAACTGCTCTGCACGGCTGGTTTGCCGGCGATTTATACCGCCGTGCTAAGCCAACAAGGTTTGAGCATGCCGCAGTATTACGCTTATCTGTTGTTGTATATCGCAGGCTACATCGCCGATGACTCGCTGATGGTGGCGATTGCGGTAGCCACCCTCGGCAGCCGCAAACTCACCGAACAATCCGGCCGCTGGTTAAAGCTGCTCAGCGGCACCGTGATGCTGGGTTTGGCGGCGGCCATGCTGCTGCGGCCGGATTGGCTGATGTAACGTCCGCTTCTTTTGCCATCGTTTTCGACCTATGCAAATCACAAACTTTTATCTCGAACCCGCCAATTATGAAGCCGATTTTGACGCGCTGCATTATGTGCGGCATGAAGTGTTCGTGCTCGAACAGCGGATACCGCCCGAAGTCGAGTTCGACGAACTCGACCGGCAATGCCACCACGTTATTGCCCGTGACGAGCAGTCTCGTCCCATAGCCACGGGCCGCTTGTCGCCCGACGGAAAAATCGGCCGCATGGCGGTGTTGCGTGATTGGCGCAACCAGCGGGTTGGTCAATCCATGTTGCGTTTTCTGCTCGAAAAAGCTCGCCAGCTGGGCCTGGAAACGGTTTCGGCCGATGCGCAACTTGCCGCGCTGGATTTTTACCGCAAAGCCGGATTTGTCGAGGAAGGCGCGGTATTCGTGGCGGCCGGCATTCCTCATCAAACCCTGCGCTTGCTGTTGCAGCCGCTGGATAAGTCCGTGCGGACAGCCAAACCCGCGGCGGCGTCTGTGCAAGCCATGCGTCTGGAAACGCTGGAGTCCGCATCCGCCGCCACACTGCAATTGATTGCCGATGCGCGGCGACAACTGACTATTTACAGCCGGGATTTGGAATATGCGCTTTACGGGCACAACGAAATAGTGGAAGCGCTGAAGCAGTTTGCGCTACGCAATCGCGGCAGCGGTGTGCGGATCATCATTCAAGAACCCGCCAACCTTAGAGGTCAGACTCACCCCGTCCTGGAACTGGCGCAAAGATTGACTTCGCATTTTCAGATATGCGCGCCGGTGGAAGCCGAGGACTTGCAATATCTGTCCGCATTCCTGCTAAACGATAGCGGCGGCTATTTATTTCGCCTGCTCGGCAACCGCTACGAAGGCCATTGGAGCCCGAATTTGCCGGCGAAAAACCGTCGCTTGCAGGAAGAATTCGAGCGCGTTTGGCAGCGGTCCCGCCCATGTACCGAGTTTAGGGTGTTGGGTTTATAGTCTTAAACACTTCGATGCCAAGCCTTATGGCGATGTTATTTGCAACCAGACGCTGGCGCCGCCGCGCCAACGTGGCTTGATCGCTATTTTCCAGCCCTGCGTTTCCGCCAGTTGCCGGGCAATGGCCAGACCCAGGCCGCTGCCGCCGGTGATACGGTTGCGGGAGGACTCCAGCCGGTAGAACGGCCGAAACACCTGTTCGGCCAGATGGGCCGGTATGCCGGGGCCGCAGTCGCGGACGCCGACAAATATCGCGCCGTTGATGCAGCGCCGCACGACTTGTATGTTGCCTTCGCCGCCGTAACGCAAGGCATTTTCCAGTAAGTTACCAACACAGCGGCGAAAACTTACCGGGGCAATCTCGGTCGCACAAATGCTGCCTTTAGCACGCAGATACGCGCGGCCCGGGGCTTGCGCTTCCGCCGCCTCGACTGCTTCCTGCAACAATTCGTCCAGGTCGACTGGCGAGGTCGGTTCGCCTTCCTGGGCGCGAGCCAGCTCCAGCTGCGCGCCGATCAAATTGTCCATTTCGGCAATGTCCCGCTCCATGCGGGATAAAAGCGGGGATTCGCCTTGTTCCGCAAGCAAGCCGACGGCCATCTTCATGCGTGCCAGCGGGCTGCGCAGGTCGTGGGAAACGCCGGCCAGCAGCGTGGTTTGGTTCTCGCGTTGCGCCTGCAATTGGCGGGTCGTGTCGTTAAAGACTCGCGCCAGTTCGACGAATTCGGCGCAGCCCGTTTCGGGTAAGGGTGACACGTGCCCGGCGTTGGCAATCCGCCGCGCCGCTACCGCCAGTCGAGCCACGGGCGCGGTGACCCGGCGCGCTAACAGCCAGGCTAGGATCAGTGTCGCCAATATACCGAATAGCAAGACCCAGGCTAAAGTCAGGCTTGGGCGGGGGGTGATGCGGTCTTTGGAAAATTCGAATTGCATCGGCCGGCCCGACCAGGAAAATACCACGCGAAACCGTTCGTGATCGTCTTCCGACACGCTGGGCGATTGACCGGGCAGGCGGGCAATCAGCGCCGAACGCAAAAAGCGAATATAGGGATACCAGCCGGTTTCATCCGCTAACCCGGCTTGCGGTTGTACCAGGGATAGTCCGTATTTTGTGCGTATTTCCGTTTCAAATGCCGGGCGTTTGTCAGGCGGCAGTTCGTGCCAGACACGCGCCGACAGAATCAGTAAATCAGCCAAGTCGTCGGCGGAGCGATGAGCCAGCGGCAGCACCAGATTCGCGAACATGGCGGCTGCGGCGGCGATTTGGAAAATCAACAGCCCAATGGCCAGCGTCATTGCCGTGCAACGGAACAGCGAGATCAGCCGTCTCATGCGTTTTCATCGCCCTTTGGCGTGAACAAATAGCCTTCGCCCCAGACTGTGCGCAGATAAACGGGACTATCCGGTTTGGGTTCTATCTTGCGCCGCAGACGGGTGACCCGCACATCGATACTGCGGTCGTACGGCGATCTTTCATAGCCTTTCAACAGACTGATCAAATGGTCGCGCGACAGTACTTGGTTGGCATGTTCCAGAAATACCCGCAACAAATTGAACTCCCCGAAGGTCAGCGGCACTTCGGCGCCGTCGCGGCTCATGACGTGGCTGTTGAGATGCAGGCGAAACGGGCCGAAAACCAATATATGTTCGTCCGCGGCCGGCTCCGGTTCGCCGCTACGGCGCATTACCGCGCGAATTCGGGCCAGCAATTCGCGCGGACCGAAGGGTTTGGCCAGATAATCGTCCGCGCCCATTTCCAGCCCCACCACCCGGTCTACTTCGTCGCCGCGCGCGGATACGATAATCACCGGCGGCCCATGCTGTTCGCGCAGCCAGCGCAATAAGGTCAGGCCGTCTTCTCCCGGTAGCATCAGATCCATCACCACCAAGTCCACGCTGTGCTCGTTTAAAACGGCGCGCATGGCTTGGCCATCGCCGGCGGTATGGAGCAAAAAACCGCTCATGCCCAGGTAATCGGTTACCAATTCTCGCAGAGCGCTATCGTCGTCCACAATGAGTATGCGTTGCTTGTCTTCAGGTTTGTTCATCGACTGATTGCTTTTGGAATTGTTGATGGCGGCAGGGCAAACCGAACCCGCTGTAACAATTTGAAACAAATTGTTACAGCTTGGAAAACAGATGGAAACATTCTATTGCTAGCATATTATTGAAATCTAATATATTGGGCTAAATTATGAAAAGCAACATCTTACCGGGATTGTTCGGCCGACCGCAAAAATCCGCGCTGGCGGGTTTAAGCTTTGCGTTAGTCTTGGCTGCTATCAATGGAACCGCTTGGGCGGATGCGGCCGACGGGCGGCAGGTTATTGAATTGACCGCGGCCCAGCGGGCGCACGTCCTGGGCGAAATGCGGGCGATGTTGTCCGGTACCCAGGCCATGCTTACCGCATTGGCCGCGGACGACATGGCGGAGGTTGCGCGCCAAGCGAGCGGGTTGGGTATGAACATGGGGCATAAGGCTGAAAACCATCTTCACGATGTATTGCCGCCGGCGTTTATGCAATTGGGCATGGCGGTTCATCAGGATTTCGACCGCATCGCCGCCGATGCGGCATCCAGGAAGGACGTCAAGCATAGCTTACAGCAACTCGGTACCACTCTGAACACCTGCGCGGTATGCCATGAGGCCTATCAGATTCAGCTTATTCAAACACAGCAAAAACAATGAATGACGGCAGTCATTTGTTAATTATATGAGGAAAATCGTCATGAAAAAGTCATTAGTGAGTTTCGTTTTTATCGTGTTATCGGCCGTAACGCTGAATATCCAGGCCAAAGGCATGGGCGGCGGCGGGGGCGGCGGTGGCATGCAGGGTCAAGGCATGGGCGGAGGTCAGGGCATGCGGAAAGGCGGCGGTGGCGATATGGATCGCGACCGCACCCGTCTTCGCCAACACCAGCAAACGCCGGGTCAATATCAGGACGGTAGCCAACAGCAGTTCCGGGAAATGAACCAGGAACAGAATCGGATGCGGCAAATGAATCCCGGCCAATATCAGGACGGTAGCCAACAGCAGTTCCGGGAAATGAACCAAGAACAGAACCGGATTCAGCAAATGCTGCCGGGGCAATAAGCCGAGTTAGCCGGACGCGGCGGCCCGAATTACGGCGGCCGCGCAACTTGGATGAACCAACACTTTTCGTTTAACGAGGTAAATAAGTATGAAAATGGCTATGAAACTAATCGGGCTGATATTGGCCTTGTCCTGCGCATTTCCCGTGCTGGCAGGTGGAAAGCCCGCCACGGCAAGCCGGTCGTCGGCCACCGAATTAGCCGTATTAACTGAAACGGAAGAAGCTACCTTGCTATGGATGAGGGAAGAGGAAAAGCTTGCCCGAGACGTTTACCTGACCCTGTATAAAGTCTGGAACAAGCCGATATTTTCTAACATTGCTGAATCGGAACAGGCGCATATGGATGCGCTACTGAAGAAAATCGAGTTGTTCGGTTTGATTGATCCCGCTTTGCCGGATGTGGGTGATTTCGCCAATCCCGAGTTACAGGCGTTGTATGATGAACTGGTCGCACGCGGGAAATTGTCTTACGTCGATGCCCTGACTGTGGGTGCAACCATCGAGGATATGGATATCCGGGATATCGGCAACGCTATTGCCGAAACCACTAATTTACCGCTGAAAACCACCTACGAGAGTTTGCTGGAAGGATCAAAAAACCATTTACGCGCTTTTGTTGATTTGCTGGATCAAGAGGGTGTTGAATACAGCCCCCAATATATAGATCAAGCTGTGTTCGATGCCATTCTGGATATTTAGCCGCGGCAAGGCGTGAGTCGCCGCTAGGCGTTGGTTAACAGTTTACAGCGATTCCGTGCGATAGTTTTTGGGGTATTTCAAAGCGAGAGGCATCATGAGTACTAACCGGACCGTTGTAAACATCATTATCGATTTGATCGCCACAGTGCTGTTTTTGGGCATGTTGGCTACCGGATACTTGCTGCGTTTTCCGTTGCCGCCGGGCTCCAACAAAAGCCATGTGTTGTGGGGGTTGAGCCGCCATGAATGGGGTGACGTGCATTTTTGGATCAGCGTTGGGCTTATGCTGGTGCTGGTCGTGCATTTGGCATTGCATTGGAACTGGGTGGTAACGGTGATCGGCAAACGCTGCGGATTGGTGAAAAGCCCTCAGCCTTCGCTGGTTCGCAGTGCGGCTTGGGTGATAGGTGTTTTTGCGGCGATATGTTTCGGTTTCGCTTGGCTGGCGGAACGGGATGTTGTCCAGATCGATCGGCCCTGGCGTAGTTTCCAAGTTAAAGGCAGGCAAACTATCGAACAGCAACAGCCGGCCATGGCTGAAGCCGCCGAAGCCCTGTCCGGCCGGTTGTTCTGGGACGATGTCTCACCGATTTTTCAACAACATTGCGTTGCCTGCCATGGTCCTGATAAACAATGGGCGGATTTCCGGGCCGATCAGCGGCAGGATTTTTTCAAATCCGGGGCACCTTTGATTTTGCCCGGACAGAGTGCTCAAAGCCCGTTGTTGGCTATCATTTCGGGTGCCCGGAATGATATGCCCGTGGCCGAAGGTCATCGGCTCGCGGAAGCCGATATGGCTATTATCAAAGCCTGGATCGAGCAAGGGGCGAAATGATAGGGGCGTGCTCGTTGGGATTGCCGAGCCCAGCCTTGCCGAAGCTTTTGGCGCCCGTTTTTAGCCGGAATCCGGAGTTTTCCGAAGTGTTGCCGGCTTTTGTATCGGTTGCCGCCAGCAACAGGGCGGCTAATATGACGGCGCTGGAAGTCAATTTGAAATCATTGGAATACATAACGAATGTCCTCTATTTGTCTATCTTGATCGACGGCAAAACCGCGATGTAATACGCAAATAGTAAAAAAACAATGTGTCGATTGCATGACAATGCCTGCCGCCGGTTTCATTTTGCCGTCATATTTCCGATCGGGGCTTGGCAAGGTTAAGTCGGGTGAGGACATTCTATCGGCGCGGCGGCAGGCTGCCAGGCCGATTTTGCGCCGTTCCGGAATGTATCGGCGTATTCAAACCAAGCCGGTGGATGCCGCGTTGAGTTTTGGTTGGGTGAGCGGGTGAAGCTTGCGTCCTACAGCGCGCGCCGCTAGTCGACCAGCCAGCGATTTCTCAATTTATCCGCATGTTCTATCAAATTATCCAAAGCCTTGGCGCAGTCTTCATGTTGCGGATGCCTGCGGTTATGGATGGGATGTTGAAAGTCGCCCATCAGGTCGTCGATAAGTTGTTCTATTTCCAATAATTCTCTAGGCGTTGAAGTAAGCGGTTCTTTCATGGGTGATAAGCGCAGTTAAAAAATATACAACTAGCGTACAAAACGATTTCGAAAGGATTATGACATCTTGGCTTAATGGCCTGCAAATCGGGCCGGGAAGGAAGCCGCGCCTGGATGTCCAAAGTAATGTGCTCAAGATGCCTGTGGGCCCAGGCCCATGACAGAAATGCCCCCGCACAAATTTTTTACGTTCAAGGTAAGGTTCGGGCATAAGGCTTTCTGAGTAGCAAGATGCTTCGGCAAAACCGAAAACGCCGTCATGCTCGATGGGGTGCGGGCATCCAATGCCATGGATGCTATCTTCAAGCTATCCATGCAGTCCGGATTTCGGCAATCCCCACCGATATGACGATTTGCGGGACTTGCCATTGAGTTAGCTGCGGCTAAGGTTTTTCCTTGACCCATGACGTTAACCTCCGGGGCAAGGCTCGAATGAAATTAAGCGCGATTGCCCTGGGGTTATGCCGGATTTGCCTCCGGTTGCTTAAGTGTCCGCTTCCTCCGCCTGTTTTTGCAGGGACAGCTTGACCACTTGTTTGCCGAGCGCTTCGTCTTGCAGCATCAGGTCAACCAGCGTATCGACGGTGCAACGCAGTTTCAGGCCGTTAAAGCGGGTAAAAGTTTTGAGTTTTTCATAGGTATCCAGGTCCAGGGCTACTTTTTTTCGGTTTTTTTTGATTTTTTCAGGTGTCATATTTTGCCTACAAAACTTAAATTGATTGACGCACAAGGGGTATATCTTCAATGGTGCGGGAATTTAGCAGATTTGGAATTTTTTTGTCACCGTGTCGTGGCGAGCCGGGCCGTGTTGTATTCCACGGCCGGCGGCCGGATAGGACATACGGAAGCGTTTTTTGCCGGTAGTCGGCGAGGCTCCGAGGCTTAAAATAAGTCGATAGTGCCGGTGGCGGCGGCTTTTAAGATGCCTTGTTTAATCAGGCTGTCGTAGTCGAAAATACGGTTGCGGCCCGCATCCTTGGCGGCATAAAGGGCGCTGTCGGCGCGGTGGATGACTTCTTGCGGCAATACGTTCGGGTCTGCGTTGCTGAATCCGCCGCTGATGGTGACGCGGCCCACCTGCGGGAAGTGGAAGGCTTCGATACTGGCCCGGGTCCGTTCGAAGGCTTCCTTGGCCGAGTCGAAGTCGTTGGCGGCGATAATGGCCACAAACTCCTCGCCGCCATAACGGTATAAGAGGTCGGATTGGCGTAATGCGCTCTGCAGCAGGCGGGTTACCATGATCAGAACTTCATCGCCTATCATGTGGCCGAAGCTGTCGTTGATTTTTTTGAAGTGGTCGACGTCCAGTACGCACAACCAATAAGATTCGGGGCAATTTACGCGGGCATTGCCGTTTTTGTCGCCGGTATGCAGTTTCGCCGAGAGCAGGTTCCACAGCCGGTCGAGATTGGCTTCCAATGAATAGCGGTTTAGCAAACCGGTCAACTGGTCGCGCTGACTGCTGTCGAGCAAGGCAAAATAATTGGTGAAAACTTCCAATACCCCTTGAACGATGGCGTCTTCCACCGGCGTGACTTCCCGGTCGCGTTGAAATACGAAATATCCCAGCACTTGATTTTCGCCGAAAATCGGATAGCAGATCAGCAAGTCCATTCCCAGCTTTCTGCAACAGGATTTGCGCAGTAACCGCACGCTGTCGAACAAGTTGCGCAGCTCGGGGGAGACCTGCCGTTCGTTGGTGACTTCTTCGACATTGTCGACAACGCGCTTGCTGCCGTGGTCTTCAACCACTTTCCGCGCGTGATACAGTGCCCGTATGATATGGTTGTTATCGTTGACCCGGTAAAACCCCGTTTCCAGTATCCCCAGCAAAGGGCCTAGCGTGCGTAATAAGCTTTGTTCCACCATGGAGGTGTCGCGGATGGCGGTCATTTCGCCCAGTTTTTTTAATATGCTGGGCAGTCCGGAGTCGGAGCGCTGGGTGGTCATTTAAAATCCTGGATTGACGGGGAGTATACGGCTGCATAACCGGAAATTTCCGAGAGGATCAGTTTATCATCAAAAGCTTACCATGACATAAACGGCTGTAGGGCAAGGCTTACATAATGAGGGGTGTTAAATCAGCAGCCAAACGATTCCGCCGGCCATAAGCGCAAATTGAAACGATAGGAATTTGATTTTTTGCCAGAGGCTGGAAGCCAGCCAGGTTTCGATTAGGCGGTCTTTCAGCCTTAAAGCAAATAAATGCAATTCGGCTTTCAGTTTTTGGATCAAATGCGGTAACCGTCTCAAAAAAAACGCAAACAGCACGATGCCCGACAGCCAGAAAAAATAAAACACCGTCATTTGAGCATAATATTTTTGCATGCCCGCGCCATGGATCAGGGCTTCTTCAAGCAGAAATGAGGCCACTTCATAGAAAACATGCAGAATAAAACCGAGCTTGTGCCACAGCAATTCCGGCATGATTGCCCAGCTGGCTATAAAGCCGGCCACGACGACATTTTTGGCCAGTTTTAGCGGATTGGCCGGTGCTTTCGGCAGCAACGATTTCATGGCGAAAACCTCGCTTATTCGGTCGGAAAGGCCGTTATTTCAATAGGCGTTCCCACGGCGGCCTGAAAATCCGTGTGGGCCTTAAACAAATTCGCTTGGGCTTCCGCCGCCATCATGGCCGCATCGCCATTAGCGATTTCGCGTAAATTCACAAACAGTAAGGTGCTTTCGCCCAACTCGAAACGGCTTTGTTCGCCTTGTTCCAGTTTTTCCGCCGCCCGCCATTGTTGCCGGCTCAGTTGCACCCGTTGCCGAGCGGCGTTTATTGCGGATAGGCTGTCTTTTATTTCATTGTTGATGCGGTCTTCCAGCAGTTGCCGGTCCCACTTCAGGCGTTGCAAATTGGCGGAAGCGACCTGGAGGCGTCCGCCGGCAACCCGCTGTTGCAAGGGAATATCCACATTCAAGCCCAGATATAACTCGTCCCGGTTGATCTTTTGGCTGCTATAACCCAGATCCTTGGCGCCCATCACCGAAAAGTCCACGCCGGGCGCGCGTTGATTGTCCTGCAAGGCCAGTTCGGTTTCGGTTTGTTGTTTTTGCAGTTGCAGGCGTTTCAACTCCGGGCGTTGCTGTTGCGCCGACAGCATGGCTTGTTCCGGATCGATGTTCAGGCCGGGCTCCTGAGTAGGGAAGCCGGCGGGCAATAATTCGCGGACGGGAATTTGTGGGTTGCCGTCGTCGTCTCGCCAATATAAGGATAACTGGATGGCGCTTTGTTCCAGCAACCGTTGCGCGGCAACCCGGCGCTCGCGGCGTTCCAGAATAGCCCGTTGGTTGTCCAGGGCTTCGAAGTCGGCAATATCGCCGGCGGCGGCGCGCTGGCGGATGCCGGCGTCGCGTTGTTCGGCAATCCGGAGCAAGTGTTCCGCCACCTTTACGCGTTGCCCGGCCAAAACCCAATCCCAATAACGCAAGCCGGCCATGCGGCGAATGTCTAGCAAGGCTTGATCGTACTCGTGGCTGGCGATCAGTTTGCCCAGTTCCGCCTGTTGCAGTTTGGCGCGGCGGCTGTCGATTTCCCGATTGCGCCATAACGGAATGTTCACGCCCAGCCGAACTTCGCCATCCTCGGCGGTTTGGCTTTTACCTTCGTAGACCGGATAATCGCCCGCGCCCCGGCGCCAACCGCCGAAAAATGTCGTGCCCCACAGGGAGGTCGGTTGTTCGATGACGACATCGTTCATTCTGTTTTCGTAAATGCCGGCCACCGACCAGCGGTTTTGCGCTTTCAACACGGTGTCGAAACCGCCTTCCGCGGATTGATATTCGCCCTCGGCAATCTGTTTGCGTTGCTCGGTGGACAGCAAGCCGGGAAATGCCCGTAGCGCCGCTGTTTGCACTTCTTCCAGAGTCAGCGGCGAAGCGTCCCTCGCCGCCGCGCCGCCCACATACATCAACAACAGCAGAGGCGGCAATAGCTTAATCATGGCTTTTTTTGTCATCGCTTGCGGAAGTTTTGCCTTTGCTTTGCTTGGTCAATTCCGGTTCCGGTAAAACCAGCGGCGGAAAGCCGTTAAAGATACGCCAGAGTTCATAACCCAGCGTGACTTGTCCCAACAGCACCCAGCCGTTGACGCGCACGCCTTGCCGCAAAAAGCGCGCATCGGGCCAAGGCAGGTCGCCCGGGTCGGGTTTTACCAGGATACGGAAATGACCCTGGCCATCGTCGCTGGCATCGATCAAGGAAACGATGCCCGCAAACGAACCCACGGAAAATTCCGGCCAGCCGCCGAATTGAACGGCGGGATAGCCTTCGAATTGCAAACGGCTGCGACTGCCGGTGACAATCAAGGGCAAATCGTTGCCGTCCACCCATAATTCGACCGCGCGCTCTTCGGTATCGGGTATCAAAATGGCGATGGCTTGGCCGGCTTTGAGCAATTCGGCGCCGGGGTTCACCAACAAGCGCATGATGGTGCCGTCCTGCGGCGCGATAACGGTTTGGGTTTGCTGGCGCGCCAGACGGGTTTCCAGTTTCAATAAATCCGCGCGCAGATAATTTTGGTCTTCGATGGCTTTATTCAAATCGGCGCGGACTTTTTCGATGGACGAGGTGGTATCGGCCGCCAATTTCCGCCAATCGGCATTCAAGGCTTGAATCTCGCTGTCGGCTGCTTGCAGCGCGGCCTTGGCTCGATTGGTTTCGGCGTCGCGTTGGGCGTTTTCCAGTTGCGCCAGTTCCAGCGTGCGTTGCGATGAAAGTCCCTTTTCGCGCAATTGCTGTTGTCGGTTCAAATTCAAACCGGCGGTTTTTTTCGCGGCTTGGGCGGCATCCAGGCTTTGCGCGGCGGCGTTGCGCCGCTGTCCGGCCATGGCAATGCGCGATTCGGCGGCCGCCAGTGCTTGCGGACGCGCTTGTTCAGCCATGCGCAGCTGAGTACGAAAAGTTTCCACCCGCTCATCAATAGCCGCTTGCCGTCCAAGCAGGGCTTGGCGTTCCGCCTCCAGTCGTTGCAGCAGCAAAGGATCGTTGTCCAGCAATTCCAGCACGACGTCGCCCTGCTTGACTTTGCCGCCTTCCTTGACCAGCCAGCGGCTGACTCGGCCGTCCACCGGCGCGCTGAGGGTTTGCTGGCGTTCCGCCGGCGCGTAGGCGACCACCCGGCCCATGCCGCGCACGTTTTGCTGCCAAGGCGTGAGCGCCAGCAATACCAGCAAAATCAGTAACAGTGTCAGCAAATTACGCGCGATACGCCCGGCCATGGGTAAAGTTTGGGCTTGGCTTAGGGTTTCCGCCAATTCGGCGAGCAAAGCGTCGAGGGGTTGGTTGCGCATCAATAGGTCTCCTGCCGGGAGTCAATCTCGATCAGACGGCCTTGCTCAATCCGGAAATGCCGCGAGCAAGCCTTGATGACAGCCGGTTGCCGGCTAATGACGATTAGCGTCCAGGGCGCTTCGGCGGCCAGCAAGCTAGCCATGACCGTGGGTAAATGATCGAGATCGATACGATCCAGTACGCGGTCCAGCATCAGCAGGCGCGGTTGTTGAATCATGGCGCGCGCCAGACTCAGCCGCAGGCATTGTTCCGGGCTGAGCGGCGCGCCTTGCATACCCAGCCGGGTATGCAGGCCGTCCGGCAAGGCATTGACCCGTTCCAAAAGACCGACTTGGGCGAGCGTTTCCCGCAGTAGGTTGGATTCCAGTTCGCGGCCCAGCCGCAAATTGTCGGCGATGCTGGCGGCGATGATTTCCGGCGCGCGGACCAGGGCGATGCTGTCGCGCAAATGCCTTAAATTAAGGTCGCGTAAATCCTGGTTGTCCACGCTGATGTGGCCGGCGGACGGCGCGCGCAGACCGTATAGCACTTCCAGCAAGCTGCCGTGTTCGGCGCCGCTGCTGATCACCGCCTTTTCGCCCGGAGCGATGTTTAAGTCGGCGTTTGCCAGCAGATCCAACTGGGGGCTTTGCGGGAGGCTGACATTCCGCAGCGTTAATCGATAGGGGCGGTTCGTCGGTAACGCTGCCGTGCCCTGGTTGGCTTCCTGCGGCAGATCCAGCAAATGGCCGATTTTGTCCAGGCCGGCGAGCAGCTCGTAGAAATTATCCAGCGTTTTACCGAGCCGGGTTAAGCCGTATATCATGGCGTTGACCACCAGTTCCGCGGCAATCAATTGGCCGAGGCTTAACTGTCGGTCCAGCACCATCCAGCCGCCCAGACCCAGTAACAGGGTGTTGGCGATGGCATGCAGCGCCAAGGCGCCGATGTTTTGCCGGGCCAGGATGCGAAAATGTTGGCTGCAGGCTTCCAGGTAATCGACGGCGATCCGCCGGGTTTGTTGCTGAAAATAAGCTTGCGTTTGGGCAGAGCCGCCTAAAAAATCATGGCCCGCCAGCGTTTCCAGCCAGGCGGCCGCGCTATATTTAGCCTTGGATTGTTCGATGGCGGTGTCGACGCCGCGCTTGCCCAGCACGAACAGAATGACGGCCAGCATGGCGATTAAAAATAAGTCGAAAGCCAGTAGCAGCGGGTGATAAAACGCCAGCAGCAACATGCCGATCAGCGTTTGCAGCAGATAACCCAGGGTTTCCAGCAGCATGACCGCGGCGGTTTTTTGCAGCGTCACCACATCGAAAAAGCGGTTGCCGAGCTCGGGCAAATAGTGGTGGTCGCGCACGCTAAAATCGGCTTGTTGCAAACGTTGGGCGGCCGTGTCGAACAGGCGCACGAAAAGGCGGCGCTGCAACATTTCCACCACATAAAACTGCAGGGCCGCCAGGGTATTGCCGAAGGCCATCAGTACCAGTAGTACCAAGGTCAATATCAGCAGCGGTTGAAACAGGGCGCCGAAGGCGATGGTGTTAACCAACGCCTGCACCGCGATGGGCGTGGCCAGCGACATCAAACCGATGCCCACGCCGTAAATGACCAGTGTGGTAATGTCGTTGCGTTCTATCTGTACCAATTGCAGCAAACGCTGCAAGGGCGTCGGGTGCTCGGTCACGACATATCTCCCTTAAATTTGCAGACCAATACCTGCGATTTTTTGCAATTCGGAGTTTACCAGCCGATAGACAGGGCGGGGCGGCCCATGCCGATCGGCAAGCAGCTAACGATTAACCGGTGTTGCGCATGCCGGCCGCGATGGCGTTGATGGTGCGCAGCAAGGGGTTCATCCAGCGGCTTTGGCCGTTGGCGTCCTCGTCTTCGTTGAGCGCGCGCAACAAGCCCGCCTGCATGTAATTCAACGGCCCCAGATAATCGTTACGACGGCGCAGTGAGGCCGCCAGTTCCGGGTTTTCCGCCAGTAATTGGTCGCACTCGGCGATTTCCAGCACCCAATCCACGCAGCGGCGATGTTCGCCGGCGATCAGTCCGTGTACCCGTTTGCCCACTTCCGGATCACTGCACAAGCTGCTGTATTCTTCGGCAATGGTCATGTCGGATTTGCTGAGCGCCATTTGCGCGTTGCTGAGCAGGTTACGGAAAAACGGCCAGCTTTTGTAAAGCTCGCGCAAGGCGTTCAAGCGTTCCGGGTTGCCCGCGCAATAGCTTTCCAGGCTGGAGCCGATGCCGTACCAAGCCGGAAAGGTTTGCCGGGATTGGGCCCAGGCAAACACCCAGGCAATCGCCCGCACCGAGTATTTGGAGCGGTCCGCCTTTTTGCGGTGCGACGGCCGTGAGCCGATGTTCAATTGACCGATCTCCTGTACCGGAGTGGCTTCGTAAAAATAATCCAAAAAGCCCGGCGTATGTTCGGTCAGTTGCCGGTAACTGCGCTCGCCCAGTTGCGCCAATTCGCTCATTAACGCCAGATTGTCGGGTCGGTCCTGCTCGACCGGCTGGATCAAGCTGACACTGGCTTTCATCAGGCCGGTAATGCCCATGGTCAACTCGTATATGGCGGTTTCCATGTTGTTGTAGCGGTAAAACAGCACTTCGCCTTGCTCGGTAAACTTGATTTGTCCGCGCACGGTGGCCGGCGGTTGGGCCAGAATCGCTTCGTGGGTCGGGCCGCCGCCGCGGCCGATGGTGCCGCCGCGGCCATGGAACAGGCGACAGGGAATGCCTACATCATCCGAAATAGCCGTTACCTGTTGCTGGGCGCGGTATAGTCCCCAGGCCGACGCCAATATGCCGCCGTCCTTGCAGGAATCCGAATAGCCCAGCATGACTTCCTGGCGCAAGCCGGATGCCGTCAGCAAGGCTCGGTATGCCGGTTGCGATAATAGACCGCGTAAGACGCTGTCGATGTGGTTGAGGTCGTCTATGGTTTCGAACAAGGGGCTGACGCCGATATGGCAATACCATTGGCCGCCGATGCGGCCGGCCAAACCGTTTTGCGCGGCCAGCAGCAGCACTTCCATGATATGGCTGGCCGAGTGGGTCATCGAAATCACGTAGCGGCTAAAACAGTCGTTGCCGATTTCGCGGCGCATTTGCGCCATCACCTGAAACACGTCCAGGGTTTCCACGGTGGCCGGGCTCAACTCGCTGGCGTCGTAACCCAGGCCGCCGGGAATGGCAATGGCTTCGCTCAGCACTTGCATGCGCCGGTCTTCATCCAGGCTCAAATAATCCATGCCCAGACCGGACGACAATATTTCCGCCACGGCCTGGCTGTGGCGGGTGGACTCCTGGCGCACGTCCAATTGCATCAAATGAAAGCCGAAGACGTCCACCAGGCGAATCAAGTCCTGCAGGTCGCGGTCGGCGATGGCTTGGTCGCCGTGGCTGATCAACGATTCGCGGATCATGCATAAATCGGCGTGGAAGGCCTGGATATTGTTGTACGCCTGGTCGTCGGTTTGCGAACTGTCGCCGGCAATGCGTTGTTCGATCAACTCCAGGCGTCGGTGCATGCGGAATTTCATCAAGGACAGTTTATGCCGGTAGGGCTCTTGCAGGCAGTTGCGTTCCAGCGCTATTGCCGTGTCGCCGAGCAGTTCCCGGTCGTTTTCCAGGCTGTCTAAAAAGGCTGCGGTAGGCTGGCACATGCCGTGGGAATAAGCCAGCTGTTCGTGCAAAACGTCGATGCGGCGCAGATATTCCTGGGCGATGGTGCGGGCCTGCAGGCGCAAGGCCAGGGCGGTGGTATGCGGTTTGACGTTGGGGTTGCCGTCGCGGTCGCCGCCTATCCATGAACCGAAGTTTAAAAAACCGGGGACATGCACTTTCGCCGCGGCCTCGCTGCCGTAGACATCGACCAGGGCGCGCTGGAAATTGCGGTACACCTGCGCGGTGGCTTCGAATAGCGACAACGGAAAGTAAAACAGCCCCGAGTCGATTTCGTCGATCACGCCCATGCCGCGGGCGCGCACCTCATCGGTTTTCCATAATAATTGAATCTGGCTTTGCAGGCGCTCCAGGGCAACGTCGCGAAAATAGCCCTTGATGCCGCTATTTTGCAGTTTTTCGTGGCTGACGAACACGCTACGCAGGGCGCCGCGTACGGTGCGGCGCTTGGCTTCCGTGGGGTGGGCGGTCATCACCGGCAGATAATGCAAATCGTCCAGCAAGGGTTGCAGTTGCTCGGCGCTGATGCCGGCGTTTTTGAAAGCCAGCAGAGTGTCGTGAAACGAGCCTCGCCAGTAGTGCTTGTTTTTTTCGATCTGATGGCGGCGATGCTGCAATTGCGTGGATTCTTCGGCGATATTCAGCAAACTGAAGTACAAACTGAAGGCCCGAATCACTTCGCTCAAGGTTTCCGCAGGCAAATTATGCAGCGTTTTGAGGATTTGCCGGCGTTTGGCGGGATTGTTGTCCCGTTGCAGTACGGTAAATTGGCGCTGCAACTGCTCGACAATCTCCGCTACCTGGGGGCTGGCCTGTTTTTTCAATACCTTGTCCAGCATGTCTTTTAACAGGCGGATATTGGCGCGCAGGGTTTTGTCGTCGTATTCGGGGGTGCGGGACATAAGTATCCTAAGCAGATTGAAGATGCCGGATAAATTACATGAGTTTTTACCAATAGAAAAATAGAATAAATAAATTTTATATATAGAAAATTTCTATGTTTCGATTGGTGTGTTCAAGCCGGAGGTTGATTGTTACAGTGGGGCATGATGGGTCAGGTTGCGGTCCGCCACCGTCGATGGTTTGCGGGAGCGACGAAAATCAAGGGCCGGCTTACTATTTGAACCTGGCGGCGATTCGTGACGAGGCGTGTTTGAGAGCTATGATTTTCCGGTGAAGGGGCGGCTTTGGTGTCGTATTCTTTTTGGGGTGGGTCGATACGACCCGTTGCAGGCACCCGTCCCCTTGGCTTTATTGGCGGCAGTAGAATACATACCTGTCGTTCAAGGTAACAACAGTGCTTGATTGCAAGACCTGCCCCCCGTTTTCCTGTTATAAGGCGCCTGGAGATTAACGATCAAGAGTTTCGGCAAAAAGCATTAGTATGTCTAGGAAAGTAAACTATATACATTTGAGATAATTAAACATGGAACCTGTCTACCTCGATTTTCATATCCACACCTCAGCAAATCCAGAAAGCCCTAATGAACAGTATGATCTTGATGCGCTTATAAGGGGTGTAGAAAATATTTCTAATGGCTCTCCATTTTTAATTTCTATCACCGACCACAACTTTGTTAATAAAGCTGTTTATTTACAAGCCGCCAGTAAGATTGAAAACTTATTATTAGGTGTTGAGTTGCACATCAGGAATTACGAAGAATGTAAGCCATATCATTGTCACATAATTTTTAATATTTCTGCTATAGATGAGAACGTTATTGATGACATTAATGCAAAGTTGGATGATTTATACCCAATTAAAAGTGTAGGAAGCTGCGATAAAATCCCTAATTTAGAAACAATCATGAATCGTTTTGATGGATACGAATTCCTACTGCTTCCTCATGGAGGCCAAAACCATTCAACTTTCGATAAATCAATTCCAGAAGGAGTCGAATTTGATCGAACACTTGAGAGAAGTATTTATTACAACCATTTTGATGGATTTACAGCAAGAGGTAATAAAGGTCTAGAAAAAACCCATAATTATTTTGAGCGATTGGGTATCAAAGATTTTGTAAATTTGGTGACAGCAACTGACAACTATACGCCTGAAACTTATCCGGATTGTAAGGCAGGCAAAGAAGCTACTGATTTCATTCCTACATGGATGCTTGCATCGCCGACTTTTAATGGGTTGCGTTTATCCCTATCGGAATCATCACGCCTCGTATATGGAGATAAACCGGATTCGTGGACTGAATTTATAGAGTCCGCATCACTAAAAAACGATAACATCGAAGTTGATGTAACATTTACGCCTGGTCTGAATGTGGTTATTGGCGGCTCTTCTAGTGGAAAATCATTGCTGGTGGATTCTTTATATCACACTATCTCAGGAGAAATAGAGCAAAGTCAGTATATTAAAACGCCATATAATATTTCAGATTTGGTGGTTGTAAATCCAGCAGGCCAGATTCCTCATTATTTCAATCAAAATTACATAATGAAAATATGTGATCAAAAGGATAGAAATAATAAAATTGACGATATTTCAATACTAAAAAAAGTCTTTCCGCAAGACACTGTCGAAAGACAAAAAATCACTAATGCTTTACAAAGTTTGAGTTCAACGCTAAGTCGATTAGTTCAATCTATAGAAGAAATTGAGTTGCTCCAAAATTCTTTGAGTAGAATTCCTAACTTAGCAACACTCATAGTCACTGAAGCCATTCAGGATAATCCTCTTAGAAAATTGACTCCCAAGGATAAAGATATTCAATTAGTCTCATATTCTGAGGCGGACTATGATCGGCATATTGAAACGCTTGATGAAATCGAATCCTTTATAAGCAAAAACCCACTCATCAAACATAACGCTAACGCTGAAAATCTTGGAAGCGGAACGATAGTGAAGCGAAGATTTTTAGTCCCCGATAGCCGTAGCGCCGGGCGGGTTTTCGTAGCGAAGCGGAGAAAACCTGCAAGGCATCGCGAAACGGCGTCAAGT
>Ga0207952_1000310_pt1 | contig 45299 bp, 48 predicted proteins | sample SubbioR12Aug_8Ca_FD_184831 | JGI IMG/M metagenome (GOLD analysis project Ga0207952, IMG submission 184831) | Serpentinite rock and fluid subsurface biosphere microbial communities from McLaughlin Reserve, California, USA - CR12Aug_8Ca (SPAdes) | ecosystem: Environmental > Terrestrial > Deep... | reverse complement strand
GATCTGCTATGGCTGATCCAGCGGGCCGAGCGGGTCCATGTACTGACCTCGCTTGGCGGGTTCGAGGCACTGCTGCGCGGGCGTGAGGTGGTGGTCCATGGCCAGCCGTTCTATGCCGGCTGGGGGTTGACCCACGACCGAAACCCGCCGCTGCGCCGAACGCGCCGCCTCTCGCTCGAAGCCCTGGCTGCGGGCGCACTGATCGAATATCCGCTCTATTTCGACCCGGTCCAGGGCCAGCCTTGCCCGGTCGAGCAATTGCTCGACCGGATCGAGGCCGCACCCCCGACCCGCCCGCTTTCCACCGTGGCGCGGCTGCGTGGGCAGGCCGCTTTGCGGCTGGCCGGGCTGCGGCGCATTGCCCACATTGCGGGAACCTGATGGCCATGAACCAACACCCAATCTATGACATCTGGCGCGTGCTGAGCGAGCCGCGCGACCAGGCCGAGGCCGAGATTCGCGCGCTGTGCCAGACTGCCTATCTGGGCGATCACGAGGCGCTGTGCCGGGTACTGGGGCGCTACAAGATGTACGTCGATACCCGCGATGTCGGCATCGCCAGCCACCTGATGCTCGAAGGCTATTGGGAGATGTGGATCACGAGCGCGATGATGCGGATGGTCCGGCGCGGATCGGTAGTGGCCGACATTGGCGCGAACCTGGGCTATTTCACGCTGCTCTTGGCCGATCTGACCGGGGCCGAGGGCCGGGTGCTGGCCTTCGAGCCGCAGCCGAACCTGGCCCGGCTGCTGCGCAAGAGCATCGACGTCAACGGCTACACCGGGTTCACCGATCTGCACGCCATGGCGCTGGGCTCCGTAGCCGGTAACGCGGCGATCGAAGCCAGCATCGACCAGCCTGGCGGCGGCCGCACCGTGACAGATGGCATGGCCGAGGGCGCGGCCAGAGTCCCGCTTGGCCGGTTCGACACGATCCCCTGCGCGCTCGACGTCGAATTCATCAAGATGGACGTCGAAGGGTTTGAGCCCGAAGTGTGGAAAGGCATGACTGCGCGGCTGAACCGCCGCGACCTGCCGCTCACCCTCTTTATGGAATTCACCGTCGGACGCTTGCCCGATCCGGCCGGGTTCCTCGACGAAATCCTCAGCCACGGGTTCTCGCTGGCGATCGTCTCGCATTACGAAGGGGTGGTGCCGATCGGGCGCGAAGCGCTGCTGGATGGCCCGCAATTTGTGGATCACATGCTGGTCTTTGCCCGCGCGGCGGAGTAACGCCCTGCGCAATAGACAGGCCATTCGCCCGACAGGGCCTTCGGCTGGTCTGATCGTTGTTGCCTTGGCTTAAGGATGATGGTCGTACGACTGCAAGATGGATAGGGTCGCAGAGAGAAATTCCTTCGCCGCAGTGGCGCTGGACGAGGATATTGGCGCTTCGGTTGATGCAGGCACTGCCCTGCGCAGCCTGGTGGTGATCCCGTCGCGCCAAGGTTCGGTGCGTTTTCCTGGAAAGCCGCTGGCGCCGCTGACCTCGCGTCAGGGTATAACGCGCCCGCTGGTTGAGTGGACCTGGCGCGCGGCCTTGCGCGCGGCTGACCCTGCCGATGTGGTGGTGGCAACCGACAGCGCGCAGATCGCCGATGCGGTTGCGGCTTTTGGCGGGCAGGTCGTGATGACTTCGCCCGATGCGCTCAACGGCACCGAACGCTGCGCCGAGGCCTATGCCTTGCTGGGCCGCGAAGCCGATGTCGTGATCAACTGGCAGGGCGACAATCCACTGGTTCCGCCGAGCTACCTCGCCGCGTTGCTGGCATCGTTTGGCGATCCCAGGGTGCAGATGGTGACGCCGTTCGCTCGCTGCGATGCGGCCATGAGCGCACGGCTGCGCAGCGACTATGCCGAAGGGCGGATCGGCGGAACTTGCGTCACCGCGCGGCGCGATGGCACCGCGATTGCCTTCAGCAAGGCCCCGATCCCGCACGGCGCGCCGCGGCTCAATCTTCATATCGGGCTCTATGCCTATCGCCCCGAGGCCCTGGCGACCTATGCTGCGCTGCCGGTTTCGCAGCTGGAGCTGGACGAAGCGCTGGAGCAACTGCGGCTGCTCGACGCCGGGCTGCCGGTCCATCTGGCCGAAGTGGCATTGCCCCCAGGCGGACTGTGGGAAGTCAACAATCCCGAGGACGTGGCCTTGGTTGAGGCGCTGCTTTAGATCACCCCGCGCGCGGCAAGGTCCCCCAGCGCCGCTTCATCCAGCCCCAGCCGTTCGCCCAGCACTTCGGCATTGTGCTCGCCCGGCACGCGCGGGGCGGGGCGGCGGATCGCTGAGGGGGTGTCCGAAAGGCGCGGCATCGGGGCCTGCATCTTGACGCTGCCCAGCACCGGGTGCGGCACTTCGGCAATTGCCCCGCGCGCGGCGAAGTGCGGGTCGGCCAGCATGTCCTTGCCGGTATAGACCCGCCCCGCCGGGACCGAATGCGCAATCATCAGCACTTCCAGCTGGTCGATGGTCATGGTGCGGGTCCAGTCCGCGATCAAATCGTCCAGCTCCTGCTGGCGTGCGCCGCGCGCGATGTGGGTGGCATAGCGTGGGTCGCTGGCGAGGTCCGGCCGCCCCATTGCTTCGCACAGGCGGGCGAACACGGTGTCGCCATTGCCGCCGATCATGTATTCGCCGTCCTTGCAGGGATAGACGTTGCTGGGGGCGATGCCGGGCAGCACTGAGCCCGAGCGCTGCCGCACCAGCGCATTCGCATCGTATTCGGGCAGCACGCTTTCCATCACTTGCAGCACGGCTTCATAGAGCGCCGAATCGACGACCTGGCCCTTGCCGCTGGCCGCCCGTGCGTGCAGCGCCGCGAGCGCACCCATGCAGCCATAGGTCGCGGCGAGGGTATCGCCGATCGACACGCCCATGCGGGCCGGCGGGCGGTCCGGATCGCCGACGATCGCGCGCCAGCCGCCCATCGCCTCGCCAATCCCGCCGTACCCGGCGCGGGTGGAATAGGGGCCGGTCTGGCCATAGCCGCTCATCCGCACAATGATCAGCCGCGGGTTGATCGCGTGGAGCGCTTCCGGGCCCAGCCCCCATTTCTCGATCGTGCCGGGCTTGAAGTTCTCGATCATGATGTCGGCTTCGGCCAGCAGACGGCGGGCGAGCTCTTGCCCCTCGGCCACGCGCAGGTTGAGGCTGACCGAACGCTTGTTGCGCGCGATCACGTCCCACCAGACCTTGTGTGTCCCGTTGCCCCAGGTCCGCATCGGATCGCCGGCACCCGGCGGTTCGATCTTGACCACGTCGGCGCCCATGTCTCCCAGCAGCTGCCCGCAGAACGGCCCCGCGATCAGTTGTCCGAATTCGATCACCCTGATCCCGGCCAGCGCGCCAGTATTGCCGCTCATCCTTGCTCTCCGCTGGGGAAGGGGCCTGCGCGCGAGACGCTGGCAGGCAGCGCCTTGCCCATCACGCCCGAAAGCCACTGCGAAGCGGCGATCAGCTTGGCAAGATCGAGGCCCGTTTCAACCCCGGATCGCGCCAGCAGGTAAGCAACATCCTCGGTCCCGACATTGCCCGCCGCGCCCGGCGCAAAGGGGCAGCCGCCCAGCCCGCCGAGCGAGGCATCGACCGTTGCCGCCCCTGCCTCCACCGCGGCCCAGACATTGGCGAGGCCGGTATTGCGGGTGTCGTGGAAATGGACGCGGACGGGGAGTGGCGCGATGGCTGCTCGGACCGCCGCAACCAGGGCGGTGACTTCGGCAGGCACCGCCACCCCGATGGTATCGGCCAGCGCGATTTCGACCGGCCCGGCCTGCGCCAGCCTGCGCGCCATTTGCACCACATGCGCCGGATCGACCGCGCCTTCGAACGGGCACCCAAAGGCGGTGGCGATGGTCACTTGCGCCGAGCGTCCGGCGGCGCGGGCCAGGGCCACGATCCGTGCGGCTTCCTCCACCGATTGCGTAGAGGTCTGTCCCTGGTTGCGGATCCCGAAGCTGTCCGAGGCCACCGCCACCGCGCCCAGCTGGTCCACCCCGCAAGCCAAGGCGCGTTCGGCCCCGCGCAGGTTGAGCACCAGCCCGATGCGGGTCACGCCTTCCAGCTCGCCCAGTTCCTCGACCACCGCCTCGGCATCGGCCATCTGCGGCACTTTGCGCGGGTTGACGAAGCTCGCCACCTCGATCCGCCGCGCACCTGCCGCCACGCAGCGACGGATCAGCTCGACCTTGTTGGCGGTGGAGAGCAGCACGCTCTCATTCTGCAACCCGTCGCGCGGGCCGACTTCGACCAGTTCCACGGCGCGTGTCACTGCCGCGCGATCCAGTCGCGGACCAGCAGGCTTGCCTCGTTCAATTGCTGCGGCTGGCCGAAGTAATAGTGGTTGGCGCCCGCAACCACATGATGGTCGATGCTGCACTTGTCCGCCGCCGCCATCAGCCGCGCGGCGTGGCTGGGAGTGCAGGCGTCGTCGGCGCCGTTTTCGATCACCAGCAGCGGCGCGCTGATCCGCGCCGCGCACTTCAGGCCATCGCCGTTGGACAGGTCATAGGACCACTGCGACAGCCAGGAGCGCAAGGTGGTGAACCGCGCCAGCCCCACCGGCCCGTCGTTGACCACGAACGGATCGCCCAGCATGCAATGGTTCGGCGGGCGGTCGTTGGGATCGACCAAGGGATCGAGCCAGCGCGGATCGGCCATGGTGCCTTGCACGGTAAAGCAGCGTTCGTGATGTTCCAGCCCGGCGCGCTTCAGCGCCGCCAGTTCTTCCTGCGCCCAGGCGGTAATTCGCCGGTTGCGGGCGATCTGGCGCGCGCGGTATTCGGCCACGAAATCTGCGGAGTAGGGCGGCTTGGGCCCGTCGGGCGCGTAGAGGTTCCATTTGGGATTGCGCTCGAACGGGCGGTTTTCATCGTCGATCGAGGCGTCCAGCCACTCGGTCAGGGTCAGATTGCGCGAGAGGTGCGCGGCGAGCAGCAGCACGCCGTCCGCCGGGATGAACTGGGCCGCAGTCAGGTCATAGGGATCGCCCGCCGGGGTATGCGTCACCCGCGGGTCCTGCGCTTCGGCCTGGTAGAACAGGCTCTGTGCCCCGCCGCCCGACCAGCCGCCGAGGTAGACCCTGGCATAGCCCAGTTTCTCCTTGGCGTGGCGGATGCAGGCCCCGAAATCCATCACCGCGCGCTCCATGATCAGCGCCGTGTCGTTGCCCCGGTAGCGGGTGTTGCAATAGATCGTGTGCACCCCCATCCGCGCCAGATTGGACACCAGGGGCAGCCATGATCCCCCGCCAATCGGATGCGAAAAGATCACCACGCGGTCCGATGGCACGTCGGGCTTGAGGTGCACTGCCTCAACCACAACCTTGCCGATCTGCCCGGCATAGGTGTCCTTGAACGCGCTCTCCTCGTCATAGACGATCAGGTAGGGAATGCGCTGGAAAGTGCCGTCAGCCATGCTTTTGCTCCAGGAAGTCTTGGGCCAGTGCGATCGCCCCGGTGATCCCCGCCGCGTCGCCCAGGGCTGGCGCGACAATATAGCTCTCGAGGCCCGGATCGAGTTCAGGCGCGGAGAGGTATCCGCCGAGGCGGCGTTCAGTCTCACGCCGCAGGGCTTCGATCAGGCCCCGGCTCTTCATCACCCCGCCGCCAAACACCAGCCGGTCAGGCATGTGCAGCAGGATCAGGTTCACCGCCAGCTGGGCGATGTAGCCAGCGATCAACCCGGTCTTGGCCGGATCGTCCAGTTCGGACAGGCTCTGCCCCCAGCGCGCCTTGATTGCGGGCCCGGCGGCCATGCCTTCAAGGCAGGCCCCGTGGAAGGGGCAGTGTCCGGCAAAGCTGTCAGACGGATCGCGCACCACCGCGATATGCCCACTCTCATAGTGCGAAAAGCCGCGCAGGCTGCGCCCCTGGCTGACCACCCCGCTGCCGACTCCGGTCCCCACGGTGGTGTAAGCGAGTGTCGCGCAGCCTTGCCCCGCGCCATGCCGCCACTCGCCCAGCGCCGCGCCATTCACGTCGCTATCGACCACGATCGGCACGCCGAACCGCCCCAGCACATCATGATAACGCGCACCCTGCCAGCCGGGCTTGGACGTTGCCAGGATTGTGCCATAGGCAGGCGAGGCGGGATTGATATCGATTGGGCCAAAGCTCGCCACGCCGAAAGCTGCAATCGGGCCATGCGCCGCGCTGGCCTGATCGAAGAACTCGGCGAGGTCGGCAAAGCACTCGACTGGCGTGCGCGTCGCGATCCGCGTTTCGGCAAGTACTGTCCCATCGGCGCGCGCCAGCGCCAGGACAAATTTGGTCCCGCCGGCTTCGATTGCCCCGATCAGTCCTGCTGCCACCAGCCAAGCTCCCTTGTCGCGGACCCTTGCTGGCATGGCGCGAAATCCCGCGCAATGCATAGCAAGCTCAAATCTGCCCGAAGGCAAAAGTCGATCACGATTTCGACTGATTGGTGCGGTCGAGAAGACTCGAACTTCCACGGGCTTTCGCCCACAACGACCTCAACGTTGCGCGTCTACCAGTTCCGCCACGACCGCTAAATCATCGGGGCGATCAAGCCGCCCCGGGGGGGTAGGAGCGCGCCCTTAGCAAAGGGGGCTGGGGGCTGCAAGCACTCAAAAGCGCGTTAATCTTTTGGCCCGGTCTGTCCCGGCTGGGGACGCGGCTTTCTGGGCCATTGCGGCAAAAGTGAATTGGGCGTTCACCATTGTCCATGAGCTTTGCTTTCCCCTTCGTCCTGGCCGCCGTGGTCGCCCAGACCCCGCTTCCCGCGCAGCCGCAGCAGCACGGTGCCTCGGTAGCCGCGCGGGCGACGGTGGTGATCCTGCGCAGTGGTGAGAACAGCGAAGTGGCGGGGGCCGAAGCGCTCAAGCGCCATGTCAGCCGTCCGGAAGCAGGCCGCGTGACGATTGCATTTGAGTAAAATCTAGCTTCCCGGCTTCCAGCCAATCTTGGCTTTCACGGCGCCCTTGGGGACATTGACCAGCGCCTCGTTCACCGCGACGCTTTCGCCCGGGGCGAGCACGCGTTTGGGCGAGCGAACTTCCTGGACATAGACCTGCGATCCGCGGGCATTGTAGAGCACCACAAGGATCGCCGGGACCGAGCGCGATTCCTGGCTGACGTTGGTCACCGTGCCGTTGGTCTCAAAGAAATAGCTGCCATCGGCCAGCGGGCGCGGGCCTTGCTGCTTTTCGGGGAAGTTGAGCTTCAGCCCTGGCTGGTCTTCGGCGAACTGCTGCTGGGCGAACGGCATCCAGTCCGGCAGGCCATACCAGGCCGCCGCCCCGATCGATCCGAACGCAACCAGCGCGAACAGCACCGCGGCAATCGTCCACATCTTGGCCGGGTTGCGGCGCGGGCGGAACAGCGGCTCGTGGGCAAAGCGCGAGACTTCCTCTTCCTCGGCATAACCACTGGCGACAAGCGGCGCGGCGGCGGGGGGAGGGGGCGGCAAGGTTTCATCGGAAAAGCTGAGCGGCGGAGGCGCTGGCGCGGCCGCTGCCTCATCCCAAGCGGGAGCGGGCGCTGCGGTGGCGGGTTCCGGTTCGGGCTCGGTCGCAGGTTCAGGCTCTGGGACAGGCGGGGCCTCTGCCTGAGGTTCGGGCGCGGCGACGGGCTGGGGCGCCGGTTCGGCCGCAGGCTCGGGCGGCGGTGGCGCGGGTTCAGGAGCGGGCGGTGCTGCCGCTACTGGCGCGGGCGGATCCAGCCTGGGCCCTTCCTGGAACCACGAATGGCGGCACTTGGCGCAGCGCACGGTGCGCCCGTCAGCCCCGACCGCGGTGTCAGGCACGACATAGCGCGTGGAGCAGGCGGGGCAGGATATGATCATGGTGAGCCTGTTAAGCATGTGGACAAGGCCGGGGGCAAGGGCGCGGTGCACCGCTAAGCGTGGCTATACCCTTTTTTCCACATGGATTGGCCGCTATAGGGCGGCCTCACCTGCACCATCTGGCGCACCAACTGGACCGGCCCCGATCACGATGAGCAACGCTGCAGAAGGGGAAATCGTCCAGTTCGACAATGTCGGGCTGCGCTACGGCACCGACCGGGAAGTGCTGAGCAATGTGTCCTTCACGTTGTTTCCGGGCGGTTTTTACTTCCTGACCGGGGCCAGCGGCGCGGGCAAGACCTCGCTTTTGAAGCTGCTTTACCTGGCCCAGCGCCCATCGCGCGGGGCGATCCGGATGTTCGGCAGCGATGCAATCACCTTGCCGCGGGAGCGCTTGCCCGCGCTGCGCCGACGGATCGGGGTGGTGTTTCAGGAATTTCGGCTGGTTTCGCACCTTTCGGCCTTCGACAACGTGGCTTTGCCGCTGCGGGTGGCCGGCGTGGCCGAGCGCGAGATTACCAAGCCGGTGGCCGACATGCTCGAATGGGTGGGTCTGGCCGACCGGATGCATGCCTTGCCTGCACAGCTTTCGGGCGGTGAGCAGCAACGCGTAGCGATCGCCCGCGCGGTGATCCATCGCCCCGAAATGCTGGTCGCGGACGAGCCGACCGGCAACGTCGATCCCGACATGGCGGTCAAGCTGCTGCGCCTGTTCGAAGCGCTCAACCGGCTTGGCACCACGGTGGTGGTGGCGACCCACGACGTGCACTTGCTCAAGCGCGTGCCGGATTCGCTGATCATGCGGCTCGACAAAGGGCGGCTGTCCGATCCGACCGGCGCCTTGCGCTATCCGCCGCGAGTCCCCCGTCCCAAAGGGGAGGCCCGCTGATGGCCTTCTCGCTTCCCCGCTTTGTCTCGCGCGGCGCCGAGGCCGAGCTGATCCCGCAGGGCCGCCTGTCGGGGCCGATGCCCTGGGTGATCGCGATCATGGTCGCGTTGACGGTGATTGCCGCGGCGGCGGGACTGGCCTTCAGCAATACCGCGCGCAGTGCCAGCGATGCGCTGACCGGCGGGATCACTGTGCAGATCGTCAATGCCAATCCGGTAGAGCGTGACCGTCAGGCCCAGGCCGCGCTGCGATCCTTGCGCGCAACGCCCGGCGTGGTTGAGGCCACGCTGGTCTCGCAGGCCGAGATCGACCGGCTGATCGAACCCTGGCTGGGCGCGCCGACTGCCGAAGGGGCGATCCCGGTGCCCGCCTTGATCGACGCGCGCCTGCGCGATCCGGTCAGCGGGGAAATGCTGGGCCAGCTGCGGCGCACGCTGCGCGATGTGGCGCCCGCCGCACGGGTCGATGCGCAATCGACCTGGTTGAAGCCGGTGTTCAGCGCGATCGGGACCATGCGCTGGCTTTCGATCGCACTGGTCGGCGTGCTGGCCTTTGCCTTGGCGGCAGCGGTGCTGCTGGCGGTGCGCACGGCGCTGGGCACCAATCGCGAGACGATCGAGATTGTCCACTTGCTGGGCGGGACCGATCGCCAGATCGCCCGGGTGTTCCAGCGCGCGATCGGTTTCGATGCGGCTGGCGGCGGGGCGATCGGGCTGGCGCTGGGGCTGGTGGTGGTGCTGCTGCTGGGCAAACAGTTCGGCGGACTGGGCGCAGGGCTGGTCAGTTCGGGCGCGCTGGGCTGGCTCGACTGGATATTGCTGGCCTTGATCCCCGTAGTCGGCGTAGGGCTGGCGATGTTCACTGCGCGCCAGACGGTCATTCGCGCGCTCAAGAAGATGCTTTAAGGACTCGCAATGCTGCGCCGCGTGCTTTCGTTGATCCTGCTCGCCTGGGCGCTGGGCTTCGTCTGGTTCGCTGCGGTGCTGCCGCAGCCCGCGGGCACCCAGCGCGCCGATGCGGTGGTCGTGCTGACCGGGGCCGCGGGCCGGGTTGAGCGCGGGCTGGCAGTGCTGGACAATAGGTGGGCCCCGCAGATGTTCGTTTCGGGCGTGTTCCGCGAGGTCAAGCCGGGCGAATTCGCTGCGCAGTTCAGGGTTTCGGGCGCGCAAATGGCCTGCTGCGTTGCCCTGGGCTATGCCGCCGCCGATACCAAGGGCAATGCCCGCGAGACCGCCGAATGGGTCCGCACCAAGAAGTACCGCTCGATCCGGCTGGTCACCAGCGACTGGCACATGCGCCGCGCGGTCTTCGAACTGGGCGGCGTGCTGCCGGGCGGGGTGACGATTGTCGAAGATGCGGTGCCCAGCAAGCCCAGCATGCGGACCCTGTTCGTCGAATACAACAAGCTGGTCGCGCGCGGCCTGGTGCGTTTGGTTGGGGGCTAGGGTGGGCCGACTGCTGCTGATCCCGCGCAACCTGGCCTTCTATGCCGCATTCTATGGTGGCAGCGTGTTCATCGTGCTGATCAGCGTCGCCGCGCTGTTCTTTTCCTCGCGTGAGACTTTCGTGCGATGCGTCCACTCGTGGTCGCTCTATCACCGCTGGTGCGCGCGCCACCTGCTGGGGATCACGATCAAGGTCGAAGGCACGCTGCCTGAAGGCCCGGTCTTCGTGGCGATGAAGCATGAAAGCCAATTCGAGGCGATCGACATTCCGCAAGTGGTCCCGTTCCCCGGGGTCTTTGCCAAGGCCGAGCTGATGCGGATCCCGCTGTGGGGCTTGGTGGGTGATCGCTATGGCCTGGTCGAAGTCCAGCGCGATCAGGGCGCCAAGGCGCTGCGCCATATGCTGACCGCGGCCAAGCGGATCATCGGCGAGGGCCGCTCGCTGACGATTTTCCCCGAGGGCACCCGCGTGGCTCAAGGCACCCGGCCGCCGCTGCAATCGGGATTTGCCGGGGTTTACAAGCTGCTGGGCCTGCCGGTGGTGCCGATCGCGGTCGATGCCGGGCGGCTCTATCACCGCTGGCTCAAGCTGCCGGGCACGATCACCTACCGGATCTTCGAAGCGATCCCGCCGGGCGTGCCGCGGGCCGAGATCGAGAGCCGCGTCCACACCGCAATCAACGCGCTCAACACGCCATGAGCGAGAAGAGCGAACGCCGTTCGCCGCTGGAAGTGCTGGGCCCCGGCCTGGTCACTGGTGCGGCGGACGACGATCCATCGGGGATCGGCACCTACAGCCAGGTTGGTGCGCAGTTCGGTTATGGGCTGGCCTGGACGATGTTCTTCGGCTTCCCGCTGCTCGCCTCGATCCAGGCGATCTGCGCGCGGATCGGAGCGACCACCGGCAAGGGTATCGCCCAGAACCTGCGCCAGCACTATTCGCCGTGGCTGTTGCGCGCGGTGGTGCTGATGCTGCTGGTCGCCAACGTGATCAACCTGGGGGCAGACCTGGGGGCGATGGGCGCGGTGCTGGCCTTGGTCATTCCGGGGCCGGTGCTGGCCTATACCGCCGCCTTCGGAGTGCTTTCGGTGCTGCTCGAGGTGTTCCTCAGCTATTCGCAGTACGCCCGGATCCTCAAATGGGCGACGCTTTCGCTGTTTGCTTATGTCGGGGTGGTGTTTGTCGCCAAGGTGCCGCTGGGCGAGGCGCTGTGGGGCACGCTGGTGCCGCAGTTCACCTTCGACAAGCCGCATGCGATGGCCTTGGTCGCAATCTTTGGCACCACGATCAGCCCCTACCTGTTCTTCTGGCAGGCCGGGCAGGAAGTGGAAGAGCAGCACCGCCGCCATATCAAGCCGCTGCACGTTTCCCCACGCCGCGCCGGGGCCGAACTCAAGCGGATCCGCACCGATACGCTGGTCGGCATGGGTTTCTCGCACCTGGTCGCGCTGTTCATCGTTATCGCCACCGCCGCGACGCTCCACGCGAACGGCGTGCGCGAGATCGAAAGCGCGGCGCAGGCCGCCCAGGCGCTGCGCCCGATCGCTGGGGACTTTGCTTTCGCGCTGTTCGCGGTGGGGATCATCGGCACCGGGCTGCTCGCCGTGCCGATCCTGGCCGGCAGCGCGGCCTATGCGGTCAGCGAGACCTTCGGCTGGACCGAAGGGCTGGACCGCAAACCGCGCGAGGCCAAGGCCTTCTATGGCGTGATTGCACTCGCCACGCTGGGCGGAGTCGCGCTCAACCTGATCGAGATCGACGCGATGAAGGCGCTCTATTGGGCGGCGGTGGTCAACGGCCTGCTCGCTCCGCCGTTGATGGTGGTGACCATGCTGATCGCCCGCAACCGCAAGGTGATGGGCGAACTCAAGATCGGCGGCTGGCTGGAATTCGGCGGCTGGCTTTCGACCGCGGTGATGTGGGTCGTCGCCGGGGTGTTTTTGCTGAGCTAGCTGCGAGTCATTTGAAGGAAAGTGGCAAAGCCCTTCCCCGCCGGGGAAGGCTTGGGATGGGGGTTCCACGCTGGCGTCGAGCCCCCACCCCAACCCCTCCCCGCCGGGGAGGGGCTTTCAGGCTCTTAGGCCAATCTCTAACTGCGCCGGACTTCAACCCGCAGGTTCATCAACTGCGCATCGCCGAAAGTCGAAAGAAACGGGATATCGGCAGCATCGCGGCCGACGCCGATCTTGGCGATATCGGCCGGGCCGGCCATGCCAGTGGCATCGACCAGGTGCCAGGCCCCGCCGAGGAACACCTCGGCGACGGCGTGAAAATCGGACGGCATGACATCGGGCGCATAGACGCTGACATAGCGCGCCGGGATGGCCGAGGCTCGGGCCATGGCGATCACCACATGGGCGAAATCGCGGCACACCCCGCGCCGCGCCAGCAGGCTTTCGCAGGCGCTGGTGTGGACCGTGGTGCTGCCCAGCCCATAGGTGAAGGCACTCGCCACCCAGTCGCGGATCGCGGCGATCCGGGCTCCGCCGGAAAGCCCGCCGAATTCCCCCTCGACGAAGGGCTCGAACAGGTCTGACTGGCAATAGCGCGAGGGCATCAGGTAATCGACCACATCGCCGGGCAGCAGGTGCGGCGGGGTCTCGGGCAGGTCGGCGAAAAAGTCGGCGGGGCGCAGCACTTCGATCTCGGCGGTGTAATCGACGATCAGGTCGCGCTCGACCCGCAGCCAGATCCGCTCGCCCACTCCATCGTGGCCGGGGACGCGGGCGAACCATTCAACCGGGCTGAGGCCGAGCCCCGCCGAGACGATGCGCTGCTCGGGCAGCACCGCCGCCTCGATCTGCATCAGCATGTCGGTGGGGCGGGCGAAGCGGTAGGCCAGCTCGCAATAGACCGCGATGGTCATGGTCAGCTTTGGCCGTGGTCGCTGCGCCCGAAATCGGGGCGGGCGTCGTCCTGGCCCAGCTCGATGATCGAGCGGCGGATTGCGCGGGTGCGGGTGAAATGGTCGTGCAACTGGTCCCCGTCGCCGATCCGGATCGCGCGCTGCAAGGCGGTCAGGTCCTCGGTGAAACGCTGCAGCATTTCCAGCACCGCGTCCTTGTTGGCCAGGAACACGTCGCGCCACATCGTCGGATCGCTGGCGGCGATGCGGGTAAAGTCGCGGAAGCCGCCGGCCGAATACTTGATCACTTCGCCTTCGGTCACCCCTTCGAGGTCCGATGCGGTGCCGACGATGGTATAGGCGATGAGGTGCGGCAAGTGGCTGGTGACGGCCAGCACCAGATCGTGGTGCGCGGCGTCCATCACTTCCACGCGGGCACCCAGCGCTTCCCAGAAGGCGCTCAGCGCGGCGAGCTTGGCGGGGTCCGCGTCTTCGGGCGGGGTCAGGATGCACCAGCGCTGCTGGAACAGGCTGGCAAAGCCCGCGTCGGGCCCCGAGCGCTCGGTCCCGGCGACGGGGTGAGCGGGGATGATTGCGTGGCCGGGCAGCGCCTCTGCCAGCGCCTTGGCGACGCTCTGCTTGGATGAGCCGACATCGCTGACCAGCGCATCGGCGGGCAGGGCGCCGGCCAATTCCTGCGCGGCTGCGGCCATCGCGCCAACCGGGACGCACAGCACTACCAGCTCGGCATCCTTCACCGCATCGGCGGCGGTGTCGCAGACCTGATCGACCAGGCCGCGCTCGGTTGCCCGCACGCGGGTGGCGGGATCGGCGTCATAGCCGGTGGTCGTGGCGCCGGGCAGGTGCGCCTTGATGGCGAGGCCAACCGAGCCGCCCAGCAGCCCCAGCCCGATCACCGCGATCCGCTGAAAGCTCACTTCGCCGCCTCCGCCAGCTGGCGCAGCACTGCGGCGACGCCGTCCATTTCCTCAGCCGTGCCCACGGTGATCCGCACGCCTTGATCGAGCCCGGGGACGGGGAACCAGCGGGTCATGTAACCGGCCTGAGCCAGCCCTTCATAAGCAGCCTTGCCCGAAAGCTGGCCCTCGCACAGCACCAGCACGAAGTTGGCTTCGCTGGGCACGCAGCGCAGGCCGTGGTTTCCCAGCGTATCGACCGCGGCGACGAACCGCGCGCGGACCTCGGCATTGTGGCGGCGCGAATGCTCGACAAAGGCCAGGTCGTCCAGCGCGGCGAGCGCCATCGCCTGGGCCTCGTTGGAAATGTTGAAGGCCCCGCGCAGGCGGTTGAGCACTTCGACCACTTCGGCGCAGCCGGTACCCCAGCCGACCCGCTCTCCCGCCAGGCCAAAGGCCTTCGAAAAGGTCCGCGTGACCAGCACATTGGGCTGGCTGGCGGCAAGCTCCATCGAACCGTCATCGTCCGCCGGATCGACGTATTCGGCATAGGCGAGATCGAGGACCAGCAGGACGTCAGCGGGCAGGGCCGCATGGAGCCGGGCGATCTCGGAGCGGGGCAGGTAAGTGCCGGTGGGGTTGTTGGGATTGGCGAGGAGCACCACCCGGGTCCTTGTCGTCACTGCCGCCAGCAGTGCATCGACATCATTGGCGAAATCCTTCGCCGGTGCCTCGACCGGCTCGGCCCCAGCACGCCGCGCGACAATGTCGTAGAGCGAGAAGGCATATTCCGAGAACAGCACCTCGTCGCCCGGCCCGGCATAGGCGCTGGCGGCGAGGTACAACAGCTCGCCCGAACCCGCGCCCATGATGATCCGCGCCGGGTCGATCCCGTGGTGTGCCCCAAGTGCATGTCGAAGGGCGTTTGAGTCACCGTCAGGGTACCGTGAAGGGTGCCTGGCCTCGCCCCGCGCGGCCAGTGCAAGCGCGCTGCAACCCAGCGGATTCTCATTGGCCGATAGCTTGACCACCGCGCGCCCGCCATCGCCCGAGGCCTTGCCGGGGACATAGGCGTGGATCCCTGCGATCCACGGCTTGGGGACGGGTGAATTGGCCATCGAGGCTGGCCCTTAGCAGGCCTTTCGCCGATTGACAGCCCGCTTCTAGTCCCGCAAGCGGCCAGCATGGCCAAGCCCGCGATCCTGACCGCCAGCCACGTGCTGGATCTGTCCCAGCCACTGGCGCTGGACGGCGGGCAGAGCTTGCCCCGGGTGCGGATTGCCTATGAGACTTACGGCACGCTCAATGCCGATAAATCGAACGCAATCATCATCTTCCACGCGCTGACTGGCGATCAGTGCGTCGCCAGCCCGCATCCAATCACCGGCAAGCCCGGTTGGTGGATCCGGATGGTCGGCCCCGGCCTGCCGATCGACACCGGCCGCTACTTTGTGATCTGCGCCAATGTGCTGGGCGGCTGCTATGGTTCGACCGGCCCGGCGAGCCTGGCCGATGATCGCCAGCCCTATGCGATGCGCTTTCCGGTGATCACCATCCGCGACATGGTCCGCGCGCAAGTCGCGGTGCTCGACGCGCTGGGGATCGAGCAGCTGCACGCGGTGGTTGGCGGATCGATGGGGGGCATGCAGGCCTTGAGCTTTGCCGCCAACTGGCCCAGCCGCGCCCGCGCCGTGCTGGTGATCGCCAGCACCGCGCGCCATTCCGCACAGAACATCGCTTTCCATGAGGTTGGCCGCCAGGCGATCATGGCCGATCCAAAATGGAAGGGCGGCGATTACTATGGCGGCAAGGGCCCCGACAATGGCCTCGCGGTCGCCCGGATGGCAGCGCATATCACCTACCTCTCTGAAGAGGGTATGCACGAGAAATTCGGACGCAAGCTGCAAGACCGCACCGAGAAGACCTTCGGCTTCGACGCCGACTTCCAGGTCGAAAGTTACCTGCGCCACCAGGGACTGAGCTTCACTGACCGGTTCGATGCCAACAGCTACCTCTATATCACCCGGGCGATGGACTATTTTGACCTCGCCGAAGAACACGGCGGCAGGCTGGCCGAAGCGTTCAAAGGAGTGACGGCGAAGTTCTGCCTGGTCAGCTTCGATACCGACTGGCTTTATCCCACCACGGAAAGCCGCACGATCGCCCACGCGCTCAACGCGGCCGGTGCGCCGGTCAGCTTTGTCGAGCTGTCGGCGCCGTTCGGGCATGACAGCTTCCTGCTCGATGTCCCCGCGCTCGACCGGGTGATCGCGGGGTTCCTGGGATGCTAGGCGGACTGACACGACCCTGCAGCTACGGCTTGCGCCCGGACCTTGAGATTATCGCCTGGGAGGTGAAATCGAATTCCCGCGTTCTGGATGTTGGCTGCGGGGATGGGGCCTTGATGCAAGTGCTCAAAGAGGATCGCAGCTGCGACGCGCGCGGGCTGGAGCTTGATCCGCACAACGTGGCGCTGTGCGTGGGCAAGGGCCTTTCGGTGATGCAGGGTGATGCCGATGCCGATCTGGCCGACTATCCCGATGCCTCGTTCGATTACGCGATCCTCAGCCAGACGCTCCAGACCACCAAGCGCCCCGATCAGGTGCTGGACGAGCTGCTGCGGGTGGGCCGCAAGGCCTTCGTCTCGTTCCCCAATTTCGCCCACTGGAAAGTGCGGGCCAGCCTGCTGTGGAACGGACGCATGCCGGTCACCCGGCTGTTGCCGATCGCCTGGTACGAAACGCCCAACATCCACCACGTCACCGTCCGCGATTTCCGCGCGCTGGTGGCGGAAAAGAACTTGCGGGTCGAGGGCGAATGGTTCCTCTCCGGCGACAAGCACATCGGCCCCGCTGCTGCGGCCTGGCGGGCCGAGCATGCGGTGTTTTTGCTATCGCGGTAATTCCTCCCCCAAGGGGGAGGAATTACGGACTCACCAACAGCACAGAGTCATCTCGCGCCAGCGCCCATAGGCTGAGTCCCGACGCTTTCGCCCGCTCAACCGCCAGCGATGTCGGCAACGAAACGCAGACCAGTGTTGTCGCGCCCGCCCGCACCGCCTTCTCGACAATCTCATAACTACACCGGGCGGTTGAGATCACGAAGCCGGGGGAGAGCGGGCGTCCGGCGCGGGCCATCGCGCCGACCAGCTTGTCCATCGCGTTGTGCCGCCCGACATCCTCGCGCAGCAGGCCGATCGCGCCTTCGCTGGAGGCCCAGGCGGCGGCGTGGGCGGCGCCGGTTTGCCGGGTCAGGTGCTGCAACGGCTTCAGCGCGGCCAGCGCGGTGAAAATCACAGCAGGTTCAATCGCCGCATGGGCTGCAACCGGGGGCAGGGCGCGGGCCACTTCGGCCAGGTTGTCGATCCCGCACAGCCCGCAGCTCGATTCCGCCACGCGGCTACGCACCCGCTCGGTCAGCTTGTCGATCCCCAGGCCCAAAAGCTGCGCGCGGACAATCCAGCCGTCAGCAACTTCAGCCACCGCGATGTCGGAAATTTCGGCGGCAATGGCCGCCAGCCCCTCGTTCAGCGCAAAGCCGGTGGCGAAGTCCTCCAGCTCGGCAGGCGTCGCCATCATCACGGCGTAGGAAAGACCGTTGAATTCCAGCGCCACGGGGGCTTCGGGCACCCACGCGCGCGTCACCGCGCGGCGGGTGCCGTCAGGCTTTACTTCAAACAGGTCGCCGCTCACATCCGCTTGAGCGCGCAGAGCTTGTTCCCGTCGGGATCGCGCAGATAGGCGAGGTAGAGCGCGCCCATGCCGCCTTCACGCACGCCCGGCGGATCTTCGATCGCGGTGCCACCGTTGGCAACGCCGGCCGCGTGCCAGGCATCGGCCTGCTCGGGGCTTTCCATTGCAAAGCCGATGGTGCAGCCGTTGCCTGCAGTGGCCGGCTGGCCGTCGATCGGCGGGGTGACCAGGAAGATGCCGCCGTTGTGCATGTAGATCAGGCGGCCCTTGTCATCCTGAATGGCTTCCTTGCCGCCGATCGCCTTGAAAGTGGCGTCGTAAAAGGTCTTCGACCGGGCAATGTCGTTCGATCCGACCATGTTGTGGCTGTACATGCCGCGCTCTCCTGTTCAGTTGCGATTCGCTACGTGTATAGCCTCATCGTGTCGGGTCAATTGGGCCGGGTCAATCGCGCGGCGACAGTTGCGGTTCAGCTTGAGCAGCCTACAAGGCATGCCATGTCCAATCGCATCGCCACCCTGCTCGTTCTGGCTCTTGCCGCCAGCCCCGCCATCGCTCTGGCCGATCAGCCCAAGACTGGCGATCTCGATCAGCGGGTGCGCTGTTCGGCGATCTTTGCCCTGCTGGCGCGTGACCAGAACTTGAAGCTTCCCGAAGCCGCTGCCTATCCACCGATGGACGACAAGGGCAAGGCCTTCTTCATGGATACCGGCATGCGTCTGTTTGCCGAACGCAAGGTTGAACCAGGCACGGTGCGCGCATTTTTCCAGGGTGAAGTCGACAAGTTTCAAGGCGAAGTTGTCGCGGCCAAAGACCCCAAGGCGCATTTCGATGCCGCTTTCCGCTCGTGCCAGCACTACCTGACCGAAGTGCCTCCCGCCCCGGCCAGGTGAGCGGCCCGAACCTGTCCCAATTCTGGTCTGGGGGAAGCGCATAAGCCCGGATCGCGAATCGCCCGGAATGCTGCATGCTGCGCGCCAACAGCAAAAGAGCTTGGGGACTGGGGTCGCACATATGGCGGTTATCGCCATCTACAGCATGAAAGGCGGCGTGGGCAAAACCACGCTGGCGGTTGACCTGGCCTGGCGCTTTGCCGCGCTGGGCGGGCGCGAGACCTTGCTGTGGGATCTCGATCCGCAGGGCGGGGCTGGGTTCCTGCTCGGTCAGAATCCGGCGCCCGGCGCGCGGGCTGCGGCGATCTTTCAGCGCGACGGCAAACCGCGTCAGTTGATCGAGCCGACCCCCTACCAGCACCTGTCGTTGCTGCCCGCCGACGAAAGCCTGCGCCAGTTGCCCGGACAACTCGCCCGGCTGGGCCAGCGCCGCCGCCTGGCCCAGATGGCGGCACTGCTCAAGAGTGATCACGAACGGATCGTGCTCGATTGCCCGGCCGGGATGAACGAGGTGTCCGATCAGGTGATCGGCGCGGCCGACCTCTTGATCGTGCCGCTACCGCCCAGTCCGCTCTCGGCCCGGGCGCTCGACATGCTGCGCGGCGAGCTGGCCCGGAACCACCATCGCCACCCGCCGCTGCTGCCGGTCCTTTCGCTCTACAACAGTCGGCGGCCGCTGCACCGCGCGGTGCGTCAGGGGCTCTACAGCGGGATCGAGGCCAAGCTGGCCGAGACCAGGCCTGCGCCCCGCCAGCCGGCCTCGTTATTTGGCCGCCAGCCCGCCACAGTCTAACCCAAGCTGCACCGATCATTCAGCCAAGCGAAAGCGCGGCCCTTGTATTTCCCCGCGCGCACCCGCTCTTCGGGTTGGAGGGTTCATTCGATGTCCAAGCGTTTCGTTGCCGCGGCCGTGCTGCCGCTGACCGTTCTGGCACTGCTCCCGGCTTCGGCCATGGCCCGCGAGCGTCCCAGCGACACCGCCGAAATGGCGCGCGAGCTGGAAGACCCGCGCAACCAGCGCGCCGCCGCCAATGCCATGGGCGCGCTGTTCGAGGTGATGCTGGGCATGAAAGCCGCGCCCTTGGCCAAGGCGATGGACGCCATGGGCGAGCGCGATGCCGCGCGCCGTATTCCCAGGGGCGCGACGATTGGCGACCTGGCCGGCCCCGAAGCCCGCGCCATGCCGCGCGAGATCAAGCGCCGGGTTCCGGGCATGATGACCGCAATGGCATCGATGACCGGGATGCTGGACGAAATGATGCCGCAACTCGAAGCCATCGGTAAGCAGATGGAACGCGATTTCGGCCGCGCCGACTGACGCTCCTGGCACTTCCCAGTCCGGCGAAATAGCTCTAGGCGCGGTGGCATGCCCACCGCGCCTGCCCATCATGTCATCATCGACATCGGCTCGAACTCCATCCGCCTGGTCGTGTTCGGACCCGGCCGCGAAGTGCTCTACAACGACAAGGTCCTGGCTGGCCTCGGCCGCGGCGTGGTCGCCTCTGGCCGGATCGACCGCGAGGCGCGCGCGCTCGCGCTCTCGACGCTCAAGCGGTACGCCGCGTTGCTTGGCCTGATCAAACCAAGCCAGCTCCGCGTAGTCGCGACCGCCGCGGTTCGCGAGGCGGAGAACGGCGCGGAATTTCTCGCCGCGGTGCGCGCGTTGGGGCTGCCGGCCGAACTGCTTTCGGGCGAGGACGAGGCGCGCGGCTCGGCCTGGGGGGTGCTGGCTCATTTCCCCGATGCGCGCGGCGTAGTCGCCGATCTGGGCGGGGGCAGCCTCGAGCTGGCCCGCGTTGGCGATGGGGCAGTTCACGAATGCGTCTCGTTCCCGCTGGGCGTGCTGCGCATCGCCGCGATTCGGGCCGAGGGGCGCGGGCGGCTGCGCAAGGCGGTCAAGAAGGCGCTCGCTCCGCTCGACTGGACCCGGCAGGTCGCCGGACAGGAGCTCTATCTGGTCGGCGGGGCCTGGCGGGCTTTGGCCAAGATCGAAGCACGGCTGGGCAAGCACGATCCCTCGGCCTCGTTCGCTCCCGACGAGGCGCGGCGGCTCAAGATCTATGCCCGCAGGATGGGGCCTGAATGGCTCGCCACGCTACCCGGGATCAGCGCGGCGCGTTCGGTCCAGCTGGAACATGCCGCCGCACTGCTGGCGGCCTTGGTGGGAGAGCTGGCTCCGGCCAGCGTCACGATCACCCGGGCAGGCCTGCGCGAAGGGCTCGTTGCCGGTCCGCCCTGAGGTTATCCACCTTATTAAGTCACCCCAGCGCCGCACAGCGGGTTGAAGCGCGATTCGGCATGAGTCATGGGAATGACATGTGGCAGCTTTACCAATTCCCCCTGTGCCCTTTCAGTCGCAAGGTCCGCCTGCTGTTGAGCGAGAAGGGCGTGCCCTATGAATTGTGGCGCGAGAACCCGTGGGAAGCGCGAGACGAATTCCTCGCGCTCAATCCCGCCGGGCGCACCCCGGTGCTGCACGATCCCGCCAAGGGCCTGACCCTGATCGACAGCCGGGCAATTTGCGAATATTTCGAGGAAACGGTTGAAAAGCAGCCGATGATCAACGGCACTTCGGCAAACCGCGCCGAAATCCGCCGCCTGGTCGCGCTGTTTGACGAGAATTTCTACGGCGATGTCACCGCGCCCCTGCTGCACGAGCGGATGAAGAAGCGGCTGGTCTACCGCGTCTTGCCCGACAGCCGGGTACTGCGTGAGGCGATGAAGCTGGCCCACGAGCACCTCTACTACATCGACCACCTGGTCGATCACCGCCAGTGGCTGGCCGGCGCAACGATGAGCCTGGCCGACCTCGCCGCCGCCGCGCAGATCTCGGTCGCGGACTACCTTGGCGGGCTTGACTGGTCGGGCCACGAACAGGCCGCGGCCTGGTACGCCGTGTTCAAGAGCCGCCCCAGTTTCCGCCCTTTGCTGGCCGAACGGATGGAAGTGATCCAGCCGCCCAGCCACTACGGTGACGTGAACGCCTAACAATCTTCGCGGCTTTGCTCACAGAGCGTTGACACCCCCGCGCCGCCCGGCTAGTGGCGCGCTCCTACCCGGCACCGATGCGTTTTGCGCGGTGCCACCCGTGCCCAGATGGCGGAATTGGTAGACGCACCAGCTTCAGGTGCTGGCGCTCGCAAGGGCGTGGAGGTTCGAGTCCTCTTCTGGGCACCAAAACTCCTGCGGGAGTGGCATCAAAATCCTTGAAAAAACCGCAGAAATCTGCCAGTTTCTGGAGGATTTTGATGCCGCGTGTTTCACGCTGTTTCAGGCCGTGCCCCCACAATTCGGGGCATGGAACGGGGCATATGCCCCGACATGCCCCTTTCTTGCGAAAGGTCATGCCCCCAAATGCCCCTGATAGCCCCGCAAATCCGGGCCTTTGCGCCTGCTGCTACCCCCTACAAGAAGACCGATGAGCGCGGCCTCTACCTGGAGGTCTTCCCCAACGGCTCGAAACTCTGGCGGCTCAAGTATTATGTCGCCGGAAAGGAAAAGCGCATTGCGCTGGGGGCATGGCCCGAAGTCACCCTGCAAAAGGCTCGCCATGCGCGGGATGAGCTGCGCCTCCGGATCGCCAACGGCGAAGACCCGTCTCTGACCCGCAAGCGAGACAAGGCCACAGCCAAGATCAGCGCCGCAAACACCTTCGAATCGGTCGCCCGGGAGTACATCGAGGAAAAGATGGTTGGCGAAGGTCGGGCCGAAGGCACTCTGCTCAAGGCGCGCTGGTTCCTCGACCTGCTCAAGCCTGCGATCGGCAGTATGCCGATTTCGGATGTCGATCCGCAGATGATGCTGGCTCCCCTCAAGAAGCTGGAGGCGCGGGGCAACCGGGAGACCGCAAAGAAGTGCCGCTCGTTCGCAAGCCGCGTGTTCCGCTACGGGGCCGCAACCGGACGCTGCACCATTGATCCTACCGCGATCCTCAAGGGCGCGCTGCTGACGCCCCAGGCGCGGCACTATGCCGCCATCCTCGAACCGGACAAGCTCGGCGAACTGCTGCGGGCCATCGACAGCTTCGAATGCTACCCGATCACCAAGCTTGCCTTGAAGATCGCCCCGCACATCTTCGTGCGCCCTGGCGAAATGCGTCATGGGGACTGGGACGAGATCGATCTCGACAAGGCGATTTGGACCATCCCGGCAGGAAAGATGAAGGCGCGGCGCACCCACGCGGTGCCGCTGTCACGGCAGGTGGTCGAACTCTTCAAGGAGCTCAAGGACGTGTCCGGCGGCAAGGGCTACATGTTCCCGGCCTTCCACACCCGCCTGCGCCCGATGAGCGAAAATACCATCAACGCTGCCTTCCGCCGCATGGGCTTCGCCAAGGATGAAATGACCGCCCACGGTTTCCGCTCGACCGCTTCCTCGTTTCTCAACGAATGTGGCAAATGGCATCCTGACGCCATCGAACGCGCGCTGGCTCACGGCGACAGCAATGCTATTCGCGGCATCTACAATCGCGGCAATTATTGGGCCGAGCGCGTGCGCATGGCTCAATGGTGGAGTGACTACCTGGACCATCTCCGTGGCGGGGCCGCAACCGCCCCAGAAAATTGGTAGGGCTAGCCGGGCGCGCCCACGCCCGGCTTCTCGAAGCTGTCAATCGTCGGCGGGCTTTCCGTTGGCGCGGGCGAGGATCGCGAAGCCATCGGCGATCATGTCCACGCCGTAGCGGGTTGAGCCTTCGGCCTCATAGCTGGCCTGGCGCACGCGCCCGGTGATCCGCACCAGGTCGCCGGTCGCGGCTTTCGCCAGCCGGTCGCGCAGCTTGCCGGACAGGGTGTCGCGGTTCCAGTGGGGATCGGACTTCCATTCGTCGCCGTCGCGGCGGTTGTAGTTGGCGGCGACCGAGATGTGGGTGACCTCCCTGGCGGCGTCGATCTTGCCGATGCGACCGATGATGTGGAATTCGGCTATGTTCCGCATGGTGCTTCTCCTGTTCGTGCCAGGCGAACTGTCCTGACGGACATGGCAGGGCCGCGCGCGCCAGTAGCGGGGCGGCTTGACAACTTCCGGTTTTAACTCCACAGATGAGGGAGGAAAACCAGAAGTGAGGTCGAAAGTGCTAGTTCTTCGGACAAAGGATTGGGAGGTCTCGCAGCGCCTCCGTGAACTCGGACTGGACCTGGAAGGTATGCAGTCGGTCTCACGGGCCGGTTATCGCGCGCGCGTGGGTTGCTCGCCGCTCCATCCCCCGACCTTCCCCGGAACATCGGCATGGGCTGCCTGCGTTCACGGCCTTCGCAGTCAGTACATTCCGGCGGGCTGGCGGTTTGCTGACCCGGGTAATTTCTCGATGACGATCAACGATGCGCGCAAGATTTACATCGTTTGCGCGACTGGCGATGAGGCTTCGGGAAAACTTATCGGCCGCACTCCCACGACGAAGACGCCGAAAGGTCAGAGAACCGAAATTGCAGTCAAGCGTCAAGGTGAACTCTGGCCCGAAGCTGTGCCCGATGAGGCCGCTGTCGCTGGAGGTGTGGGCGGTTATATGGCCTTCTGGTTCCTGCTGAATATCGAGGGGCGGCGGATTTTTTCGGAGCTTTCTTCCCCCTCTGAAATTCGCAAGGGTAAAATCACCTCTTGGAGCGAGAGGAATATCCTCCCGGTCATTGATCTGGATGACAGTCCGATCGCCGGGACACGTGGCCCGCGTGATGGCTTTACTGGCGAGTTCGATATCCCTGTTCAACGCATCGCATAGGTTTGCCTATGTTCAACGGAGAGAAATTGGCGCTTGCGCGCCGCCGAATGGGATTCACGAAAGTAGCATTGGCGCAAAAGGCAAAGATTACCACCCGCGCTCTCAATGCTTTCGAGAACGGCGAATATGCGCCGAGCGAGGCTACCGAGCAGCTTCTTGCGCAATCCCTCGGATTTCCAGCGTCCTTCTTTTACGGGGAATCGCTGGAAGAACTGGACGAGCAAGGAGTCAGCTTTCGATCGCTCAAGCGGATGACCGCCAGTCAGAAGCATGCCGCTTTGGCGGCAGGCTCATTCGCCTATGAGATTAACAAGTGGATCGACTATCGTTTTTCGCTGCCCGCGCCGAACGTGCCGAACCTGCACGGTGAATCGCCGAGCAACGCCGCTCGCATTGTTCGGGATGAATGGGGCATCGGCAAGCTATCGATTAGCAACATGATCCACCTGGTCGAAGCCAACGGCGTCCGGGTCTACTCATTGTTCGAGAATGCCAAGGAGGTCGATGCCTTTTCAGTTTGGAACGGCAACACCCCGTTCATCTTCAGCAACCGGCTGAAATCGTCAGCGCACCGCAGGTTCGACATCGCTCATGAATTGGGACACCTTGTCCTGCATCGGCACGGCGCACCGTCCGGCCCCGCAGCGGAAAAGGAAGCGGATCAGTTCGCTTCAGCATTCCTGATGCCTTCCGACACGATCAAGGCGATTGGCTTTCACATCGAATCGCTCGATGCAGTGCTGCGGCTCAAGGAACGCTGGATGGTTTCGCCAGGCGCTCTCACCCGGCGCCTAAAAGATACAGGCATGATTAGCGAATGGACTTACAGATCGCTTTGTATCGAGATTAGCCAAAGGGGCTACCGCACCAGTGAGCCCAATGATTATCCCCACGAAACTTCGAAGGTCTGGCAGAAGATAACGGAATCGCTGAGAATCACGGGACAAACTTTGCAATCGATCTCCGAGGATATCGGCGTTCCCTACGACGAGTTGCAGAAACTTGTTTGGGGGTTGGTAACCGTTGGCATCTCGTCGGATGGCTTGCCAATCCAATCAGCAAGGCGCGGGAGTCTGAAGCTCGTGAATTGATCTCAAATGCTGTTTGGGCGGAGCGTTAATCGAACACGGCCTATTTTATCAGCGGATTGCGGCCCGCCCGTGGGCGGGCCGCCAAATTCCGGCACCGATCAGAACAATTCGAGCGGATCCCGCATCGGATCCCAGAAACCGATATCGAGCGACTTCTGGCCACGTCGTGGCTGCATCGGCAACCCCGCCTGAAACTGCAAGCGCTCGCCTAGTCTGACTAGCTGCACGCCGGGCATGGTGATCTGGTTCGGATCAGGTTCGGCAACGCGAACCGGCTGCTTGCGCCTCGCCATAGATCAGCCTTCCCTCAATATTCGCTGGCAAGCATGATGGACAGCACCCGCCGGGTCACGGCGGGATTGGCCGGGTCTTCGCTGCCGAACCGCAAGGCGCGGTCATAGGCGTCTATCTTCCAGAACACTTTTTCGACGGCCTTGCCCTGCGCCGGGTAGCTGGTGGTCCAGCGGCCACCCGCATCCCGATAGATCGCCCCGAAATCGCGCTCGCCATAGGGATCATTGTCCGGCGTGAAGGCGTCGTATGTCTCGACCAGCTCACCGGCAGCGGCGAAACCAGAGCAACGCTTGGCAAGGGGCGATACCAGGACATCCTGACGAATTTTGCGCCCCGCGCGAAGAACCGCGCGGGCATGAAAGGCTTGCCGCAGGATGAAGAGATCGACCTCCTGATCGCGACGGATTGTATATCGGAAGGCCAGAACCTTCAGGATGCCGACCTGTTGATCAACTTCGACATTCACTGGAATCCTGTCAGACTGATCCAGCGCTTCGGGCGGATCGACCGTATCGGAAGCCTTCACGACAGCATCAGGATGGTCAATTTCTGGCCCACGCCGGACCTGAACCACTACATCAATCTCAAGGGGCGGGTTGAAGCCCGCATGGCGCTAGTTGACCTCTCCGCGACCGGCGAAGACAACATCCTCGCCGATGCCAAGAATGCAGCTGAGGCCGATCTCAAGTGGCGCGACAAGCAGTTGTTGCGCTTGAAGGACGAAGTTTTCGATCTCGAAGACGAGCAGGAGGGCGTGACCCTCGCGGAGTTCTCGCTCGAAGACTTCCGAGCTGACCTCCTTCACTTCTCGCGCCAAAATCAAGCCGAACTGGAAGATGCACCAATCGGTATCAGCGCGATTGTGCCGCCCGATGGCCAAGGTGCGGCATTTGATCCGGGCGTGGTCTTTTGCCTCAAACGCAATGGAAAGCAGCTTGCCCAAGAACAAAAACCCGTGGGCGGTCTCGATCCCTTTTTCCTCGTCTACGTCCGGGACGACGGGTCGATCCGGCATGGATTTGCCGCGCCCAAGACAATTCTCGATGCCATGCGCGCCATGTGTGTTGGGCGCACCGAATCCATTACCGCGCTGTGCGAGGTTTTTGATCGGGAATGCAAGTGCGGCATACCGCTTGTGTTTCACTTCGCACTCGGTGGCCGCGACCAGAATGCAATCGAGGACCTTGGCTCCCAACAAGTCCGCGACAGGCTGAGTGCGCTTCAAGCCACAAAAGCGCGCGAAAGCCTCGTCGAGCGCCAAGGCGCTGTCAGGCTGTGCTGCTACTGAGGGCGCTGGCCTCCCTGTCATGCAACGAATATTGTGGATTCAATGGATTGAGGCAAGTGCGTGTTCCAATGCCACTTAGCGGCGCTGCCGTCCTTGCTGGGACTCTGCAGCCCCGAATTTCAACGCGCCGTTGAAATTCCAATTTCATTGAAATCCCTCTTGCCATTTTCAACAGAATCGCATATTCAACATCGCGATGAACCAGTATTCTCCATTGAACGCAGAGCGACGGGCAGCACGCGTCCTCGAAGACCTGCTTGCGGAGATCCCGCAGGTCGAGGTTGCGAGTATGAGGCGTGAAGTATCGTTGATCGGCGACTATCGGTTCGACGTTGTCGCCGACATGGCTTTTGCCGGACGCCCCGCCCAACTCGTTGTAGAGGTGAAAGCCAATGGCCAACCTCGCGTAATCCGCGAGGCCGCGATCAAACTGAAGCGGCTCCTGCGCGATCAGAGCCAAGGCGCGGTGCCACTGATAATGGCTCCCTATCTTTCCGACCAGGCGCGTGCTGTCTGCAAGGAAGAGGAAATCGGCTATGCCGATTTCCTCGGCAACGCACATATCGTCTTCGACACAGTCTATATTGACCGTCAGGTCGCTGACCGACCGGAGCCGGAGCGGCGTGCGCTGCGTTCGCTGTCCAAGCCCAAAACCGCGCGCATACTGCGGCTCCTGCTGCGCGACCCTAGCCAGGTCTGGCGGGTAAACAGTCTCGCCGAGGCAGCGCAAGTCAGCGTCGGCATGGTCAGCACGGTTGGCAAGGTTCTGCGCGAACGGGGCTGGGCCGAGCAGACAGGCGATGGCCTTGCACTGATTGATCCGAATGACCTGCTGGACAGCTGGGCCGAGGAATATGTGCCGCCCAAGACCGAGGAGCTGAGGCTCTACACCCACCTTCATGGCGATGCCCTGCCAAACCGCGTCCGCTCGGCAGCATCGCACGATGGCCGGTTTGTGCTCGCCGGGTTTTCAGCGGCGGATTGGCTCGCACCCTATGTGCGCCAGTCCACGACCTACTTCTATGCCGACGAGCAAGGGGCTGAAGCGCTCAAGCAGGCACTTGATCTCACGCCATCCGCCAAGGGCGCAAACTGCGTGATCCGCATTCCCGACGAGGATGGCGTGCTCGAAGATCATGTCGAGGCGGCGGATGGATTGCAGGTTACCAGCCCGGTCCAGACCTATCTCGACCTGCTGCAACTTGGTGAGCGCGGGCGCGAGGGCGCCGAACACCTGCGCAGCCAAAAGCTCAAGTGGTCACGATGAACCAGGAACCACAATCAGCCAACGATTATTCCGACCGCATCAGTGCGGCTGTCCGCTCCGTGCTCGTGGAAATCGGTCAAACCCTCGGAAGCTATCGCGGCAAGTTCGCGGTGATCGGCGGCGCTGTGCCGTGGCTGCTGCTCGAAGACAGCGACATGAAGCATGTGGGGACGCTTGATATCGACCTCAGCCTCAATGCCGAGGCGCTCGCAGAGGATGAACAATATGCGGGTCTGGTCGAAGCCTTGCGTGAGCAAGGCTATGGCACCCGCGAAGAGCTCAGGAACTTCCGCATGGTTCGGACGATTGATCCTGCCGACGGCGGCGCACCGATCGATATCATTATCGATTTCCTGCGCCCCTACGATGCGGTGATCGAAAAGAACAAGCCGCCGATAACAGTAGACTTCGCAACCCAGCGCGCCTTCGGGGCTGATCTCGCGACCCATTTCTACAAGATGGTGGCCATTGAGGGCGACATGCCGAGCGGCGGCAGGAACACGGTCCAGATCGCAGTGGCATCGATCCCGGCATTGCTCGCAATGAAGGGCTATGCGCTCGACGGTCGTTTCAAGCAGAAGGACGCCTACGACGTCTATTTCTCGATCCGGAACTTCCCGGGTGGGATTGAGGCTCTGGTCAGCGAATGCAAACCGCTCCTCGAACACGAAAGCGGCGTAACGGGGTTCCAGCATATCGCAGCAAAATTCACGAACGCGGACGATTTCGGCCCGACCTGCGTGCGCAATTTCGTTGCCGATTCCGATATCATGGAGGACCGCAGTCTCGACGAATGGCAGCAGGACGCCTTCGGTCAGGTCGACGCTTGGGCACGAGCGATGGGGCTGCGCTGATCGACAAGAGAGCCCGCCTTCAAGGCCAAAACTGCTTCCACGCGATCAGCATGATTCATGGCACAGAGCACCCTGAAGAATGCCATATCATGTTAATTTGGGAATTTTCATATGATATGGCATGTATATTACATGTCACGGGCATCCAGAGTTGTTAGCGGTCTTCCGCCCCAAAGCCTGCGCGCCATCGTACAGCTGGGGAGGGACATTTCTGTTGCTCGCCGCCGCCGCAAAATGCCGCAACGGCTCATGGCCGCACACATGTTTGTCTCGGTGCAGACGTTGCAGCGCCTTGAGGGTGGCGACCCAACGGTGGGGCTCGCTGTCCTCGCGAGTGCACTCCACGTGTTGGGTATGACCAGGCGTTTGGCCGAGCTCATTGCTCCCGACACGGACTTGGCGGGCATGAGCGCAGACCTTGCCCGGCTGCCGAAGACGACACATGCCGTCCGAAGCGACGAACTCGACTTCTGATGATCTTGGCGGCTGCAAGGACCCAAAAGGCCAGCTAAGCAACCCGCCGAGAGTGAATAAATTATATCAGAAATCTTGCTACAAGCAGATGCCTTGTGCTACAAAATGAATGTGCCTGAAACACCGTTCAGAGACCCAAATCTTTACTGCGATTCAGACTTGGGGGCATGGCAAGTGGCATTTCAATCTCCGAAATGTATATCTACCAAGTATTTCAAATACTTGAGTATTACTTTGCCGTCCTCTTCTGGGCACCATTTGTTCTTTTCAGAACATCCCAAAAAGTCTATAAGAACCGCAGAAATCCGGGGGAATTGGCCCTCGGATGGTTCCGGATCGTCCCGGCTGTTCCCGGGGGTTCCTGACATTTTTGCGGGCCTTTTGCGGGCCTTTTGCAAAAACGGCTAAGAAAAGGCCCGCACATGGCTTTGGTTGCCCACGTTAAGCCGCGCGCTGTTCATCATAACGAACATGGCGCGCATGCCGCCGCCCACCTCGCCGATGAGTTCACCCAGGCTGTCATCGCCCTCGCCGAAGGCCATGACGCAGGTGGGCGATGCATGGATGCCCAGCTTATGCTCGATCGACAGGCAGCGAACGCCGTTGGGGATTGTCGGCAGTCCCTGCGCGTCGAGCCGGAACTTGGGCACGAGGAATAGCGAAATCCCCTTGGTCCCCGCGGGCGCATCGGGAGTGCGCGCCAGCACCAGATGGACGATGTTGTCGGTCAGGTCGTGTTCGCCAAAGGTGATGAAGATCTTCTGGCCGCGCAGTTTCCACAGGCCAGCGTGATCGCCGTCCGCAACAGGTTCGGCGGTGGTGCGCAGCGCGCCGACATCGCTGCCCGCGCCCGGTTCGGTCAGGTTCATCGTGCCGTTCCATTCGCCCGAAACTAGGCGGGGGAGCCAGACGGACTTCTGTTCCTCCGTACCATAGGCTTCCAGCGCATGAACCGCGCCGGCAGTCAGCAGGTTGATCAGAGTCAGTCCCATGTTGGCCGTGCCAAGCGCTTCCAGAACCGCACTGGCGAGGGCATAGGGCAGGCCCATGCCGCCGTGCTCCATCGGAGCGTCCACACCATTCCATCCGCCTTCCACGCAGCCGCTATAGGCCTGGCGGAAGCCCGGCGGCATGGTGACCCTGCCATCCTCCCAGCGCGGCATCACCGTGTCCCCAATGCGGTTAGTCGGGGCATATTCGCCGGCGGCAAACTGGGCGATGCCGTCGAGCACAGCATCGACCGTATCGCTGTCCGCGTGGGCAAAACGCTCCGCCCCAGCAAGTTCGACGATGCCGGCGACATGATCGAGCACGAAGCGCTGCTCGGCGGTGGGAGCTCGGAATGTCATGTGCGGTAGCTCCAGCTTGGCGTAAGGATCAGGGCCGCGCGGCGGGGACTGCGACTTCGGCAACCAGCAGGCGCGCGCTTGGATTGGCTGCAATTTCGGCAGGATCGTGGCTGGCCGAAGTGCAGATGAACAGGTGGCGCCCCTCGGGTCCGCCCAGCATGACGGCATAGGCATGGGTATCGAGCTCGATACGGTCAGTCACCTCACCGCCTTCGCGTACGCGCAGCACGGCGGGACTGCCGGCCGGGTTTGCGACCCACGCCGCACCTTCGGCGTCCATGCAGATACCATCGGGCTGCACACCCTCGGGCAGGTTTGCGTAGACGCGGCGATTGGCAAGGCCGCCATCGGCATCAAGTTCAAAGGCAGTCAGCCGGAAGCCCTCGGTCTCGGCAACGATCAGTGTCTTGCCATCGGGCGTGATCGCCATTCCGTTCGGAAAGCGCAGGCCGTCTGCAACCTTGGCGACAACGCCGTTTGCGTCGATCCGGGCGATGACACAGGTGTCGACCGGCGAAGCCTCCGGGTTCCAGAAATTGTAGCCAATGTCGCCCACATATGTTCGACCCGCCCGGTCCACTATGGCATCGCTCAGGCAGAACACGGCCACGTCATCAAGTTGCGCCAGGTCATGCACGACGGCTCCGTCCCAGCGCTTCATCTTCAGGCTGAGCGCGTCACTGAACACGGCCGAACCGTCGGGCAGAAAGCCCAGGCCATTGGGCTTGAACGGCAGGGAAAGTTCGGTGCGCAGGTCACCGGCAAGGCTGACCGACTTGATCGCATTGTCGTGAATGTCGATGAACCACAGCCGGTCACCCCGCCAGCGCGGGCTTTCGGTAAAGCGGAGGCCTTGACCCAGGTTGATCAGGATGCGGGGAATGGTCACTCGATCTGTCCAGTTCAATCAGGCACGAAAGCCACGACCCGCGAAGGGGCGGCGCTGCAACCGGCCAGCTTGATCGGGAAGAAGCCAACGTGAAAACCGGTGGGCGGCAGCGCGGCAAGATTGCACAATTGCTGGACGATAAAGGCTTCGCGCTGGGTGATCGCCTTGTGCCCATCCCACAGCAGCCGCTTATCGCCCTGTTCCTGCCACTTGGCATTCATCAGGCGAAAGGGCAGATCCCAGCCCACCGCATCGGTGCCAAGGATCGTCGCGCCCATGGCGGTGAGGTGCAGGGTAGATTCCGCCGACATGCCGGGCTGATTGTAGAACTGCGGGTCGTCCATCGTGAACGCTTCCTGCCCGGTGCGAAGCAGCACCGCGTCGCCCGGCTGGACCGGCCGCCCGACCGCCGCAATCGCCCGGTCTATCATGTCGGGCATGATATATTCGCCGCCCACCGCCCATGGCCGCAGGTCAAGCACCATGCCCGGGCGGTAAAGCTCATTGAGATCGATCTGGTCGATCGTCCGGGCCGGCTTACCCTCGCACTGTGATCCCGAATGAAGCGGCGCATCGACATGGGTGCCGCAGTGGGAATTGAAATCGTTGAGCTGCTCGCTGCCCCAGCCTTCGCCATCGGGCAGGTCAGCATGGGTGCAGCCAAGGCTGGCGCAGAACTCGTCCTTGCCGGCGGCTTCAGCCGGGTTGTTGTAGTCGATCCGCGGTGCCACCACTCCAGCGGCGTGCTGCAGGGCCGGGGGCAGCTTTTCCCGGTTGGCGGGATCGAGCAGCACGGTCAGATCTATCAGGCGCATGGATTTCCGGTTTCCGATCACTTGCTGAGGATATGGACGGCGACCGCCGCTTCCTCGACGCCGATATTGCCGCCGCCATTTTCCTGGATGGCATGGCGCGCGCCTTCGACCTGCCGCGCGCCAGCCTCGCCGCGCAGCTGGGTGACAAGCTCGTAAAGCTGGCCGATGCCGGTGGCGCCGAGGGGATGCCCCTTGGACTCCAGCCCCCCCGACGGGTTCACCGGAAGGCGTCCGCCAATGGTGAAATCGCCGCGCTCTGCCGCCGGCCCCCCTTCGCCCATTGCGACGAAGCCAAGGTTCTCCACCTGGATGATCTCGCCCATGGCGGCGGCATCGTGGACTTCGGCAACATGCATGTCGCTGGGGCCAAGTCCGGCAATTTCATAGGCCTGGCTGGCGGCAAGACGGGCGAGGTTCAGCTCGTGCTGGTCAATGCTGCGGCTGGTGGCAGAGCGTACCACGCTGGCGGCAACCTTGATGCACCGGCTGCGATCCGCGCCGATGCGCTTCAGGCCTTCTTCAGTGCAGATGATCGCTGCCGCCGCGCCATCCGTCACCGGTGCGCACATCGGCAAGGTCAGCGGATAGGTGATCGGCGGAGCGGCCAGCACGTCTTCGATGGAGAAGGGCTTGCGGAACTGCGACCAAGGGTTGTGCACCGAATGCTGGTGGTTCTTGGCAGAGACCGCCGCAATCTGGCGCTGGGTCGTGCCCCAGCGAGCCATGTGATTGCGGCACAGCGCGGCATAGATCGACATGAACCGGCTGAACGGCTTGTCCGATTCCGAACCTTCGGGGAGCACCACGCCCTCGCCCAGCTTGACCAGCCGGGCGTAATTCTCATCGGCGCGGCTGACGTCCCACCCGGCTTCCATCAGCTTGAGCACGGAGAGCTTGTCCTCGACGTTCATCTTCTCCGCGCCCAGCGCCAGCGCGACGTCTGTTGTGCCCGCTTTCAGGCTCTGGACGGCAAGAGCGAAGGCCGATGACCCCGCCGCGCAGCCATTGTCGATGTTGTAGACCGGAAGGCCCTCGATCCCCAGCTTGCCCAGCACCACCTGACCGGGAATGGCAAACTGACCCTGCAAGGGACCATTGGTGATGCCGGCGTAAAAGGCCGTTCCCACGTCCTGCTTGGAGCAGCCCGCGTCGTTGATCGCGCCGTCCACAGCTTCGCGGGCCAGGTCTTCAAGGCTGCGCTCGAAGTGGCGGCCGAAGACGGTCATCGATATTCCGGCGATGTAGATGTCAGTCATGTGCCGTCCTCTCAGATTTTCTTGTCGTGGCCCTGCCACCAGGCAGCGCGCAGGTCTTTCTTGAGCACTTTGCCCACCGGGCTACGGGGCAGCGAGGGCACAAAATCGACGCTCTTTGGCGCCATCACGCTGCCAAGCTGATCCTTGCACAGCGCGATGATCTCCTCCGCGCTGACGGTCTGGCCGGGGTTGAGTTCGATCACCGCCTTCACTGCTTCGCCCCACTTCGGATCGGGGACGCCGATCACAGCACAATCCTGCACGGCGGGATGGCTCCAGATCACCTGTTCGACCGTCGCCGGGTAGACATTGAAGCCCCCGGTGATGATCATGTCCTTCTTGCGGTCGGTCAGGTGGAGATAGCCTTCAGCGTCGATGTGACCGATGTCGCCGGTGTGCAGCCAGCCGTCGATGATGGTCTCGGCGGTCTTTTCGGGAGCCTTGTAATAGCCCTTCATGATCAGATCGCCGCGCACGCAGATCTCGCCGGTTTCGCCGCGTGGCAGGATGGTGCCGGCATCGTCCATGATCTCCACCCGCACCAGCGGATTGGGACGACCGACCGAAGTGAGCCGTCCGTCGCTGGCAAGCTGCCCACCCACCATGTGCTCATCCGCGCGCAGGGTGGCGATGGAGCCCATCGCCTCGCTCTGGCCATAGGATTCGGTCAGCACCGGCCCCCACAGAGCAATCGCCTTCTTCAGCTTTTCGACCGACATCGGCGCCGCGCCGTAGAGTAGATAGCGCAGGCTCGAAAAGTCGACCTTCTCGATCCCCGGCGCTTCCAGCAGGGCATAGATGACCGTTGGCGGCAGGAAGAATTCGGTTACGCGGTGCTGACCAATGGCCTGCACCAGCAGCATTGGATCAGGCCGCGGCAGAATGACGACTGCCCCGCCCTGCGCCGTGCAGGGCAGCGAGAGCAGCCCGGCCGTGTGCGTCATCGGCGCGGCGGCGAGGTTCACCGGCGGGGTGCCGTCGCGGTAGGTGCAGGTCAGCATGAAATGGATGAAAGTGGTCTGCGCCGCGCGGTGTGTGTTCATCACGCCCTTGGGAGCGCCGGTGGTGCCGCCGGTGGGCATGATGATGAACACATCGTCGAGCCCGGCAATGACAGCGGGCTTCGTGGCGGGCTGCCCGGCGCTCCACTTTTCAAGCGACGGGGCATCCGGCAGGTCGGCATCGATGCAGACCCAGTGCCTCACCTTGGGCAAAGCGGGGCGCAGGGCCGCTATGGTTTCGCTGTAGGCCTGCTGGAAGAACAGCACCTCGCAATCGAAGGCATCCAGGATGAAGCCGTTGTCCTCTGCCGCGTTGCGCGGGTTGACTGGGATCCAGGCCATGTTCGCGCGCCACAGGCCCAGCGTGCAGGCCCAGGCCATGACATCGTTGCCCGACCAGACCGCGCCCTTGGTCTCCTTCGCCAGTCCGAGCGACAGAAGGGTGTTGGCGATGCGGCAGGATAGGTCGCCCACCTCATCGAAAGTGAAGGTGCGATCGCCTTGGATATAGGCGATGGCCTTGCCGTCCCTGTCCCAGCCGCGGTCGAAGAAATCGATGATCGCCATCGCTCTGGCTCCTTGCTGTCAGTACGCGGCGAGATCGCGGGCGAATACCGCGGGTCCGCGCCATGTTCGGGCGAGTTCAGCCTTCGCCGTTTTCATCCGTGCCGGCGTGATACCGATGTGGGTGAAGACCACGCGTTTGACGCCCGCAGCCTGCGCCAGCTTTCCGGCGGCTTCGGGGCTCAGGTGATGCTGGGCAAAATGGGCGCGTGCCGCTTCGAAAAAGGCCGGTGGGGCGTTCGGCCGGCTGGTCCTGATGGTCGCCACGGCCGCATCCAGATCGAGGATCGAGGACACCAGCACATCCGCGCCCCTCGCCAGCTCGACCAGCCGCTCGCTGGGCCCGGTATCTCCAGTCAGGACAACACTGCGCCCCGGCAGCTCGAAACGAAGTGACAGGGACTGGGCCGATGCAGGATCGGGTGCGTGATTGCCCGAAAGATAATGGGTGTTGGCCGCGGCCCGCACCCGGACTCCCTCGATAGTCAGTTCGTCCCCATCACCAAGTTCGACGACCTTCACGCTGACCGCAGGGTCACGAAGCGGCGCGCCGGGCAGCGCCGGGCTGGTGAGCCTGAGCGGCGCCATTGCCGCGATCAGGCCAGCCACCATCGCCTTGGTCCCCGGCGGGCCGTAGATCGTGATCGGCGGGTCCATCAGCTGATAACGCCGGGTGAGCAGTGCGAAGAGCCCGCCGACATGATCGGCATGGATATGCGTTATGACCACGCTTTTCAGCGGGACGGAATCGATCCCCGCGCGCGCCAGTTGATCCACCGCGCCATCCCCGGCATCGACCAGGATCATGCCGCCCGGCCATTGCAACAGCGTGGCCGGCTGGCTTCGCACCGGGCTCGCCATCGGTCCGGCCATGGTGCCAAGCGTGACGATGCGGGCGGAGGGAGCCTTGGCCTGTGCTTGCCCGGCAGCCATCAGCGCGGCAGAAAGAAGGACCATCCGGAACATGTTGCCAGTCCGCCGCCGCTTCGTTCCGCCGCGCATCGATCAGAACCCCAACCGGGCGGTTATGCCGAACTGGCGGGGCGCACCCAGATAGTTCTGGTAGCCCGATGTCGTGCCGAAGAAGCTGAGCACGCCGGACTGGGCGATCACCGTCTTGTTGGTCAGGTTCGTCGCCCAGGCCGAAACATCCAGCCCGTTGTCAAAGCGAACCCCGATCCGCGCGTTGATCAGCGCATAGGCCGGTTGCAGATTGCGCGGATCAAGGCTGGCGCTGTTGGTGTTGGCCTTGCCCTGCCAGTTGAGATCGGTGCGGACGTAAAGCTCCCCGGCCCGGACCGAATGTTCATATTGCAGTGCGCCGGTCATCCGCCATTTAGGGGCAAGCGGCAGTTGCTGACCCGAAAGGTCGCAGCTGGTGAAGGCACCGGTCGAGGTGGGGTTGGCATCCGGTGCGCGCCCGAACCAGCAGGCGCCGCCAGTATACTTGCGGAACTTGGCGTCGATATAGGCCGCGCCAAGGTTCATCGTCAGACCGGATGCCAGACGGAAGGTGCCTTCGGCTTCAAATCCGGTGACCCGGACCTTTTCGGCATTATTGACGAGGTATTGCAGTCCGACGAAGCCCGCGTTCTGGTAGTTCGTGTAGTCAGACCGGAACAGGCTGACGGCAATCCGGGCCTTGCGATCAGCGAGATCGAACTTGCCGCCCAGCTCCCAGTTGTCGACCTTTTCCGCCCCGAACCCGCGCTGGGCAGGCACGGCGTTGCCGAAGCCGATGTTATGCCCCCCGGACTTCGATCCGCGCGCATAGCTGGCATAGATCAACGTGTCGTCGTTGGGCGTGACATTGGCCGTGACGTTCCAGGTGACGCCGTCATCCTTCACATCGGGGAGATTGCCATTGATCGGGACGCCCGCAGGGAAGGTCGCTGCCGGAACAAGAACGGCGGTCAGGAAGTTTACGCCTGCCAAGGGGTGACCAGCCGGAAGATTAGGATTGGGCGTAAAGGTTGCGCTGTTCCGGATCGACGCTTTCTTGGTTTCGGTCTGCCAGCGCAGCCCGCCGGTCAGGGCGAAAAGCTCACTGAAGCGATAGGTCGCCTGCCCGAACAGCGCGAAGTATTTCGAACTGGCGCGGGAATCGAGGTAACCCTTGTCCCCGTTCTGACCATAGACGATCAGCGGCGAAGGCGCGCCGGGGATGGAGAACCGGGGCGCGGCCCCCTGAACTTCGAACATCGCCGTTCGCCCGCGGTCGCCGCGCTCGAACGTGGTGTCGAGGTAATAGCCGCCCACCAGCCATTCAACGGTCCCGCCACTGGGAGAAACGAGGCGCACCTCCTGCGAAATGGCTTCACCAGCCTGCGTATCGCGGAAAGTGAACAGCGGCAGCGACACCTGATCGATATCGGTCGCCAGCAGACTGCTCTTGTACTTCGACCAGCCGGTGATCGAAGTTAGCGTCGCCATCCCGAGATCAGCAGTGATCGTTCCCGAAACCATGTCCGACGTGCTGCTCGAACGGTTGGGGTCGGTGGTGCAGATGACCCGATTGGAGGGATCGTTATCCGGACAGGCCGACACGCCGTACAAGGCGTTCAATGCAGCGTTGTTGTCGAGCAGGAAGCTCGGTTCGGCGGCAGTGCCACGGTACCAGTCGGAATTGGTGCCGTTGCTGTCCAGAACTTCGCTGCGTGCGCCGGTGATGTTGACGGTCACAGCCTCGCCCAGATCAAATTCGATCTGGCCGCGGACGGCATAGCGCTTCATCTCGTTCGGCTGTTCGGCCCCCGGCGTCAGATTGCGGAAGGCAGGATCGGCATCATAATAGACACCCGTCAGGCGCACGCGCACGCCGTCTGCCAGCGGGCCGGCCAGCGATCCGGCAAAGCGCTTGGCCACGGCATCCCGGCCACCCTGTATGACGGAAATCGAAGCCTCTGCGCTGCCGCCAAATTCGCTGGCGGGACGGGCCGAGACGACGCTGATGACGCCAGCCGTGGCGTTTTTGCCATAAAGCGTGGACTGCGGCCCCTTGAGCACTTCGATGCGGGCGATGTCGACCAGGTCGTCAACGCCAAGACCGGTGCGCGGCATGTAGACGCCATCGATGAACAGCGCGACACTGGGTTCGAAAGTCGGAATGTTGGGATCGGTGCCAAGCCCGCGGATACGATAGCTTTGCGCCAGCGGCTGGTTGTTAGAGACTGTGGCCAGCGAGGGAATCATCGCTGCCAGACCATCGATCCCATTGGCCCCGGCATCGCGCAGGGTATCGCCGGAAACCGCCGAAATGGCCATCGGCACGTCCTGGAGCGACTGTTCGCGCCGCTGCGCGGTGACGACAATTTCTTCCAGACCGCCATCTTCGGCGGGCGCTTCCTGCGCCATTGCTGCCGGCGCCATGAGTGCCGCCGCGATTGCCATACCGCTTGCCTGCGCAAGCTTGAATTTTACCTGTGCCATAGACAAGGCCTCCCCGTTCCCGCCAAAGCGGCGAGTGATTGATTGACGACAATGCAATTTAAATCAGACCGTTAATTCATGGTCCGGCCCCGCCGGACTGGCCCAGATCAGCCATAACCAGCCGGGTCACGGACAACAGCAGATCGCGGAACTGGCCGCGTTCAATGCGCTTGGTTTCCAACCGCTGCTCCGCATGGACGCCCACCATCATCGAAAGGATCGCCGTTGCCGCGAGGTACGCCTTTTCGCCGCCTGCGCCGGTCTCGCGGGCCAGTTCCGCCGCGATCAGCTGGCGCAGATGCTCGTGGAAGTCTGCGTAGAGCGGGTGGATGACCGAATTCTCCCCGAACTCCGCCAGCATCCGCGCGAACAGGTCGGCGGTGGGAGAATTGTCGAAGGCCCGGTCAAGTCGCTGCATCAGGTCCAGCGTTCCGGACCCCTCGGCGGGAACAAGGCTGGCCTTGGCGCGGGCCAGCGCCTCTTCAAGGCAGGCTTCGAGAAGACCTGCCTTGGTCTTGAAATGGAAGAATACCGTGGCCTGGCCATAGCCGGCATGATCGGCGATCTCATCAGTCTTGGTGCGGGCAAAACCCTGTCGCCCGAAGATCAGCGTTGCCGAATCGAGGATCTTGCGCCGGGCCTCTGCCGAGTTCTTCGACACACCGCGTACCCGGCCCTTGGCGGGGGCGATTGCAGCAGATTCGAGTTTGTCAGCCTTTCCCATGCAGCTCATATGGCACGGGCCGTCAGTCTGAGCAACAGCTTATTTGAGTCATGACTCAATTAAATCATCACTCACATAGCACCTCTCTCCGTGACACCCCTGACGAGCCCCGAACGTGGGAGACCAGCGCCATATTTGGGGGCTAGTCTCCATTCGGCCATTCGGGCCATTGGAGAAGTATGATGGGAAATTCAGACCTCGACGCTGCCATTCATGACCAACGCCCTTGGAACGCAGGCAAGAATGTGGGACCGAAACGCCCTCTAAGGCCAAGGGACATTTGGGCCATTCGCTTCTATCTCGATGAGCACAACCGACTACGCGACCGGGCGCTTTTCGATCTGGCCATCGACAGCAAGCTGCGAGGTTGCGATCTTGTGAAGATCCGAATTGGGGACTTAGTCAGCGGCGGAACGCTGCGGAACCGAGCAACTGTCATTCAGCAGAAAACCGGCAAACCCGTGCGGTTCGAGATCATGGCCGAGGCGCGAAAAAGTCTGTGTGCGTGGCTTGATCGACGTGTCGGTTCGATCCGCGACTTCGTCTTCCCAAGCCGGATTGATTATCTCGGACATTTAAGCACAAGGCAGTATGCACGCCTCGTTTATGAATGGGTATCAACCGTCGGTCTCGACCAGCGAGAGTTTGGCACGCATTCGATGAGACGGACAAAGTCATCGCTGATCTATAAGGCCACCGGTAATTTGCACGCTGTCCAAATATTACTTGGACATACCAATATTGAAAACACAGTTCGGTACCTTGGTGTCGACATCGATGACGCACTAACATTATCAGAACGAACCGAGATCTAAGCCAAAACCTGCTCCTCAAGCCCAAATTGGGGAGCGGGCATATCTGCATGAACGGATGGCAGGTATCAGGCACCGCTTTTCGGCCCATGAACGTCGGCTATGTCAGCGTCTGCGGCCTAGATGCTCAGACACACGCCAACGACAGGTTTCGGCATGAGCTGACGTTCAAGATGCCTGATGGGTGTGACCGGCTTTGGTCGCGTGCTGCCACCTCGAACGATGGCAATGGCCGGCAAGAGCCACTGACTTAGCAGTCGTACGAGCAGCAACAACGATGCGCTGAAAGCGGACATTTGTTCACCCACATTTAGCGAGGCCATACGGCTGTAAAAAGCCCAGCTCTGAACGGTGGGACACGCCTTCATCGCGTAGGCTCGGCAAGTTAATCTAGAAGAGCTAAACCGAGCTGCTCGATCAAAGTAGCAAACTCCAGTACAGCAGACTCTTTGATGATTAGCCGCTGCCCAATGGCGTAAGTCGCATCACCGCTTCTCGAAACGTAATCTGCGTCTACGATGCCCTGTTGGTGAGCCAGCAAATGGCGTTGCTGGTAAAACAGCTTAAGGCGTTCCACCGTCGACGCATCAAGAAGTTGCTCAAACGAAGTCCCAGCAGCGTCTGTCCACAGCTGGGAGCCCGCATCTAGATTTTGGAAGGCGTTTCGCCGGGCGGACACGCCGGTCCGTTCCTCGTACAGCTGTTCCGCTAAGCGTTGGAACGACATCACCGTATCCTGAACGGCCTTTTCAAGCAGGATACGTGTCATCACCTCGGCTTCGTCCGGACCCAACGTTTTGCGAAGCGTCTCACCCAATCCAGCGGCGGTCCGAATGGAAGCGAGAGTTTGCTGGAAAGTGTGGCTGGCGGAATTATGCCCGCAACTGGGGCAGAAATACGCGGCACCGACGTAGGAGTAGCGACAGCCGCAAGAATCGCATGTGGTGCGGAGGCGCATGGGCTCTGCTGCCGCAATCGGTACCAACACTGCGTTGCGGCCACCCTTCACGTTGAGGCTGATGCTGAGGAATGCGCCTGGCCGCTGTCGCCGCTTTGAAGCGGCGGCATCCGCACGCATGGCACCGTTGATCCTATTGACCACCAATCCGCGAGCATACTGCTTGGCAGCCTCAATCTGTTCCGTCGTATACCAGGATTTTGCCGGGGCGGCGTGACGGCAGGACGGGCAGAACACCACTTCATCGCGGACGATATTCGTCCAGTCTTCGACGAATATTTTGAATTGGAACAAGCAGGCTTCGGCTGGGCACTCCTTGTCAGCATAACCCTCAGGATCCGCTTCCAAAGGGACTTCCACCTTTTGGAGACGGGAAAGACGATCAAGTTCACGCTGAAGGTTCTCAAACATGCGGTTTGCTCGTGTGTGGTCGGTTTAGTACATAACATGAACGAATGGGATGTTTATGTCCAGTGGCCCTAGGTGTGGCTCGCCCAGGTGTGCGCCAAATACTCTTCACGCTTTCGCTGACCAAGCCACCGGTTAGTGGCTCTTGTGGGCTCACCGAAAACTGTCGTTGGTTCAGGCGCAAGGAAGAGGCGCCAATTGGGCCGAAACCGGGAAAACTGCTCTCCGGCAGAGGTCGATGTTGGCGAATGATCTGCTCAAAACAGCAACCGACGACGACCAGCATTCGAAACGGACAGAAATCAGATGCTGCAGAAAATACGCGTTCACTTCCCTCGTTGCGGTATATTAAGCAGCCTGATGGTTGGTTACATGATGATGCTGGCTCGCGGTTCTTGGTGGAATTTCCGCCTGGGACACAGCAAAAACGACCAAAAATGGGAAGCCCAAATGCTTGAACACGAATACGCCTTACTCGGGGGCATCAACCGGGCAAGCATCGGACGTTGGATCAGCGTTATCTCGGCCGCCTTGTCTGGCGCACTTGTGTTTTTGCTACTGTCTGCGGTGGACTTGGCTGAGGCGTTGGGTCTCAACGTCAACCTGCCCCCAACCTTTCTCTCCCTCGTCGGAGCCGGTGCGGTTTACGGCGTACTCTTTTGGCTGTTTGACCGCTACTTTTGGCGGATCGGCCCCGTAGCGAAACTTTTAAAGGTGCCAGACCTCTCGGGAACCTGGCATTGCGAAGGCACACCTCTCGACAAAGGGAAAGCTGTGCCTTGGCAGGGCGAAATTATGATCGTCCAATCATGGGACCGCATCCGCGTTCACCTACAAACCGAGCATTCAACGTCCGACAGCCTTGCCGCCGCCCTCCAACACGATGCCGTTGAGGGCTATCGTTTGTTCTATCATTATCGAAATCAACCACGTGTCGGTTCTCCGAAGATGGATTCGCATCATGGATTCGCGGAGCTAATATTCGCGGCGCACGAACAGTCCGCCACAGGCGATTACTTTAACGGAAGGGGTCGCAACACGTTTGGCACTCTTAAAATTAGCCGCACCAAGTCCTAGATACGCAGCGGCCATACTGAAGCGGCTTTGGAATCGGGGTTGTTATGGGGATTTGTGCGTCACTGTTTTGCTCGGGCAAGGCCGACAAGGAGACTCTCCACAAGCGCATTTCGCCATCTGACGATCAGGTGGAAAGCCAACGCGAGTACTGGAATGACCTCGCCGAGTATCTCAAGGCCGACTTGAAGACGCGATCGGGGTGCGCGGTCACCAGTTGGATTCAGGGGTCTTACAAGTTCGCTACGCAAATCCGTCCTGCTCGGAAGGGCATGGACTATGATGTCGACCTAGGCGCGTATTTCGCCTGGGAGAGCAAGTCGGAAGACGATCGGTTTTCCGCAGCTGACCTCAAGGCAATGGTTCAGGAAAGTCTACAGGCTTACGCCGCCGATGCGGAAACTGACGCGACAGGCGTCTCCGATCCCAAAGAATTCTGCTCTCGCATTAGGTTCACCGACGACTTTCATGTCGATGTACCGGCATACCACGAATGGGATGACGTTCGCCGTCTCGCGAGTGAGAGTGATGGCTTTGTGGCCCGCGACCCCTACACGATTTGGGAATGGTGGATTCAGACGTTCGACGAGGGTGAACGCCCGCGAGCGCGACGCATGGTCCGCTATCTCAAAATGTGGGCGGCGCTCAACTTCGACACCAAGACGGAGAATGTGCCATCATCCATTCTGCTAACAGTGCTTCTCGCTTACGCTTACCCATCGGTTGATCTTGCCAATGTACACGGCGACGACGAACTGTTTGCCGCCCTGGTCGAGAAAATCAGAATTTACATCGCACAATCAAACTCCGACGAGGTGCCCAACCCTGTCGATGTTAGCGAGAACCTCAATCGGATGGGCGACGACTTCGCCACGTTCAAAGAACGCTTGGATGGACTAGGGGACGCTTGCGATAGGGCGCTTGCCGCCGAGGACGTAGCAACAGCTGCCAGCATTTGGTCCGAGCCATTCGAATTCTACTTTCCGCTGCCTGAGGAGGACGATCTCAAGAAGTCTGAAACGGCAGATTCGCGCGCTTTGGTCCCAGCCTTTGTTCCCGAGGTTGAGGTTACGGTAACCTTGGAAACCAATAAGTCCTACGTGCTCAGAAATAGCGCCGCCAACGTTCCCAAGGGAAGCACCTTAGACTTCCGGCTGATCAACTACGGATACGCTCCAATCGGCTCTTGGCTTGCAACAAGTCAGCACATTCATCGTTAGCTTTGGAATTTCCAGCGATAGCCTCTGGTATCGCTGCAGTTCGACTTGGCTCAGGCTTGGCGGATTGGGGCGGAGCGCCTCGATCTCTTAGAGAGCCCGGAGATAAGTGCTGTTCGTCTGGGGTTTGGGTGCCACTTGATCCTGCAACGACTAATGGAGAAGTCGCAAGCGACGCAATGACCAGGGAAGTCCCTGCCCAGAGCAGTCCGCCCACTGCGCCCAACACAAAGGCTGTCAGCATTGCTTGCCGCCAAAAGCGGGTTAGACCCCAAAGCCAGCGGAAAAACTCAGGGATTTCAGCGATAAGCTCTCGCAATGCGCCAATGACAAGTGCGACCGCCTCTGGCAGCGAACGTATAGAGACTACTATTATAAAAATAGTATAACCAAACAAAAGAAATACGAATGCATACAACATTTGAAGTGGAGCAATGACATAGTAGGCTTTAGTTGGCGATTTAGCCCATATAGCAAATCTTGCCACGCACCAAATTATAGATATGGTCATAATTGATGGCCAAAATACCTGAATGAATGTCCATTTTATACTGCTAGGCATGCCAGCCAAAATGATGTGCGATATGATGAATCCAATTATAAGGACCATCAAAACTTCAGAGATAACTAATGTAAAAAGCAATGTCGCATATTTCCAGATTGGAATTGAGTCACCAGCCTCATGCCATTGCCCTACGATGGGTATTGGGAAAGCTATTAACTTCGACATGCTATCGATTCTACTCCGGAATGCTGGCTTATGACCTGTTAATTTTGACAGACCAGACGAAGCCCTTGCCGCTTGGATTGAAAATGCGCTGTCGAGTTCGGCTTGTCCCTGAAAAAACGTTTGGCAACGCTCAAACGGAATATTTACTTGGTCCGCGCCAAGGTTGCCTACAAATGCCATGGCGTTCACGGCCGCAATCTCGGATATAACATCGCTCGATTGCGCTCTGCCTCTCGGCCTCAACTGCTGCAGACCATCAATAAGGATCTGGGTCAGCATACCCAGCTGTTCGTCGAATTTCTCACCCCGGTGGGCAAACGCTGTGACCTCAGCAGCGTCCAAGACCCTCGTCCTCCAATTGATGGAGTCTTGTGCCTCATAGGCACCAACTCGGTCGACGAACCATTCCATTGCCCTGCAAGGAGGCCCCTCAATCGCTGCGACTAGGTCGTGTTGACAAAAGGGATTCCCAAACGAGCTGAGTTCTGATTCAAGGCTGTTTTTTGGAGAGCAGTCATGGGTCGTGGGGATTTGTCAGACGCGGAATGGGAACTGATCGGGGCGCTGTTGCCGCCTGAGCGGGGGCGGTGGGCCAGGCCGGCAGGCGATA
>Ga0207952_1000309_pt1 | contig 45387 bp, 65 predicted proteins | sample SubbioR12Aug_8Ca_FD_184831 | JGI IMG/M metagenome (GOLD analysis project Ga0207952, IMG submission 184831) | Serpentinite rock and fluid subsurface biosphere microbial communities from McLaughlin Reserve, California, USA - CR12Aug_8Ca (SPAdes) | ecosystem: Environmental > Terrestrial > Deep... | reverse complement strand
CGCCCAGCCGCTGCCACCGCTGCCGCAGGACCAACCGGGCGAGAGCCTGGAGCTGATCGTGCCCATCCAGTTCTTCATGAGGAGGTGAGAGCGATGCGGCTCGAGGAACTCTGCCTGCAGCGCGGGCTACGGCTCACCGAGCACCGTCGCATCGTGGTCGAGATATTGGAGTCGGCGACCGATCATCCCTGCGTGCGCGAGATCCACCGCCGTGCGGCGCGCGACCATCGCATCGGCGTCGCCACCGTCTATCGCACCTTGAACAGGCTCACCGCCGCTGGCCTCGTGACGCGACACGTGTTCCACGATGGCAAGGCGCGCTACGAGCGCACGCGCACTGGGCCTCATCATCACCTGATCAACGTCGACACCGGGCAGGTCGTCGAGGTCGACGACGAACGGCTGACGCTCCTGGTGGAAGAGGCCGCGCGGCGTCTCGGCTATCGCCTCGTCGACTACAGGCTGAGACTGTTCGGCGAAGCCGAATAAGCCCCCGCTATTTCGTAAGGATGAGCTTGTCGGAAGCGGTCACGCGCAGGCGATAGGTTTGCCCATTATGCCGGATGACGAGTTCACGCCGTCCGTTCATCAGCGCGAAGCTGTCGACAACCGGAATGTCACGATCGGGTCCATCCCATGTGAACTCGATCTTCTTGCCATCGTCGGCCTGCCCCGGGCGCGGTGAATGATCCATGCAGCACCTGTTGTTTGTTATTGCGAATAATTCTTAATTGCATAAGATGGTCTCATCGTCAACGCCGGATCGATGCGAGGTGACGCCATGCAAAGCTCGATGAACGAGAAGTTCGGTCTTTCGCCCGTCGACTCACAGCCGACGTGCGGCCGTGCGGACTGCATCTGTGCGCTGCCGCTCGGCGAGCGCTTCATCCTGTGGGCGCTCAGGCTATGGCAGTGCGAACTGATCGGCTGGCAGTTCGACCGGGAGCTGCCGCCGGAAGGCTCGACCCTCGTGCGCGGCTTCGAAGTGGCAGGCCTCCTCGATACCTTGACCGACTTCGCGATGCTCATGGACGTGCTGCTGTTAGGCGCCCGGCGGGCCCTCGAGATTCACGCGCCGTCCTGTTCGTGCCTGGGCCGCGACGAGGCGACCTTGATCGCCTCGTGCGGTCTGGCGCAGGGCGACCACGAGGGGCCGCTCCTGGCCTCGCTCGAGGCGATGATGGTGCCGCCCGCCGCGCGTGTCGCGGCGCTCAGGCTAAAATCATTCGCCGCGGCGCTCGCGGATGCGGGGCTTCAACTCGCGCTGCCGTCCGGCGCCGCTGCCGGACGGCTCAATTGACGCGGCTGATCACGCCGCCTGAGCCAGCGGCTCTTCCTTCCAGCGGCTGGCCGCCTCGGCGACGCGCTTGCCGAGTGCCTCGAAGGTCCTGAAGTCCGAGGCGGCGATGCCTTCTACGCCCTGATCGCCGTTGGACTGGGCCATGGCGCCGATCGAGGCGCCGAGACGGTTGAGATCCTCAACCGAGCCCTTGGAGTGATTGAAGCCCGGCGCCAGGCCGAGGCCGACCCAGACCATGCCGTGCTGCATGGCGAGCGTCATGAGCTGGACCAGCGTGTTCTGCTTGTCGCCGTTCCACGACGCCGAGTTGGTGAAGCCGGCAGCGAGCTTGTTCTGCCACGCCCGCGCCATCCAGCGCTTGGAAGTCCATTCCTCGAATTTGGCGAAGTCTGCCGAGACGCTGCCCATGTAGGTCGGGCTGCCAAAGATGATGGCGTCGGCGACATCGAGCTCGGCCTCGCGGGCCTCCGCTTCGGCGACCGGCACGAGGCTCACCTTGACGCCCGGGATCGCCTGGGCGCCGGCGGCGACGGCCTCGGCCAGGGCCTTGGTGTGGCCGAAGCCGGAGTGATAAACGATGGAAACGGTGGTCATGATACTTTCCAGTCCTTTGATTTAACTAAGGAAACGAGAGATTCGTCTCTTTAGGAGGGTTGATTACTCCAAGTGACTGGAAAGATTTAGGATGAGGACTATATATTTACCAGTAGGTACCAATTCGTAACTTAGAGGCTGTCTCATGAATGCCCCCACCGAGCCGCGCAAGGAGAGCGTCTCCTGCCCCATGGACTTCATCCTGCGCATGCTGATGGGGCCGTGGACGACCTACATCCTCTACAATCTGAAGACGCACGGGCCGCAGCGCTTCGGCGAGCTGAAGCGTCGGGTGTCGGGCGTCTCGGCCAAGATGCTGACGGAGCGCCTGCGCACGCTGGAAGGCGCCGCGCTGGTGCGGCGCGACTACGAGGCCACGATCCCGCCCAAGGTCACCTACTCGCTCACCAAGCGCGGCCACGAGCTCGACGACGTGATGGGTCGCCTGGCCGAGATCGGCATGCGCTGGGAAGCCGAGGACGCGGCGCTGCGCGCGGTGCGGGCGGCGGAGCTCAAGGCGGCGGAGTGACGGAAGCTCCCTGCCCCCCTCCGGCCTTCGGCCACCTCCCCCGGGAGGTGCCCCATCTTACGGGGCTGAAGCGCGACTTCGGATTTTGCCAAGATAGACACGCGAAGTTGCACACCTGAGGTTTCCTGGTAGCACGACCCCGATAGTAGCCTGGCTCAGGGACGGATTAAGCGCCAATAATTGACTCCTGAGAGGCCATCTAAGCCCGCCTGGGCCTGGTGGTGGCCCCGCTGATCAGGAGTTCCCTGGCGGCCCCGGCACCGCTGCTGTTCTTCGCGATGGTGTAGGTGGTGTTGACCGCCCTGAGGCGGCATCCCCGGAAGGCCGCCCGCACCTCGGGCACGTCGTTCAGGCTCACGATCCAATGGCCCTTCACCTGGCGCAGCCGATCGGCCAGGCGGCCAAAGTCCTCCCTGGTCCAGATCGCCCGGCCGTAGGTGTCCTCGCTGCCCCAATAGGGCGGGTCGCAATAGAACAGGGTCTCGGGCCGGTCGTAGCGGTCGATGAAGGCATCCCAGGGCAGGCGCTCGATCGTGACGCCGGCGAGACGTTCGTGCACTGCCTCGAGCAGCGGCACCAGCTTGGTGAAGTCGAACCTGGCCGGACCCAGGGCCACGCCGAACGTCTGGCCGCGCACCTTGCCGCCGAAGGTGGTCCGCTGCAGGTAGATGAACCGTGCCGCCCGCTCGAGATCCGTGAGGGTGTCCGGCGGCGTGGCAACCAGGCGCTCGAACTCGGCCCGGCTGGTGAGCTGCCAGCGCAGCATCTCGAGGAACGCCACGTAGTGGCGCTGCAGCACCCGAAAGAGGGTCACCACCTCGCTGTTTATGTCGTTGATGACTTCCCCGGGTGCCTTGAACGGCCGCCTCAGGAACACCCCGGCCATGCCCACGAAGGGCTCGGCGTAGAGATCGTGCGGCGTCCGCTTGATCTCGGCGATGACCGCCTCGGCCAGGTTCCTTTTGCCGCCCACCCAGGGCGCCACCGGACGGGCCCGGCGGGCCGGAATGAGACTCGACTCTTTACGCATGTTGCTCTCGACTTGGCCCGCCCCTGCAGGGGTGGCGGGATGGCCATGGCTGGCCGGTCATGGTCGTGCGGAGATCCTCTTCCGCGGTTAACGCGGTTGGCGCCGCGTTGCCCCCGCCGGCCAATGACCGGGAGGAAATTCGTGGCATCCACCAGAGATTTCGACACCTTGACGCGCAACGCGCTGAAGAAAGTGCGGATACCTAACGGAGCCATGCTCATCGCGGGCGAGGCGGCGTTCAAGGCATTCTGGGATCGCGATGAGCGGTTCACGGTGCATGACCTGGTAGCGGCGATCTACGAAGAGATGGTCGCAGCGGCGATCGACGGCCGATGAACGGGTAGGCCGAATGGACTACGTGATCGAAGCCCAGCGCGCCGGCGAGGCAATCGATGCCTTCATGCGGCGCCGGAAACACGAGCTCGTGCACGCCGTCGACGGCCAGGTGCTCGCCTTCGCCCACAACAAGCTGGTCGATGATCTCTGCCGGCGTCTCGCCGACAACATCGACCTCAACCTCGAGGCCGAGCCGCGCGCCCTGCGCGCCCTGCTGTCGGCGCGGATCATGATGTTCCTGGCCAACACGACGACCGACCCGGAGACCGAACTGCTGCGGCTGCCGCAGGCGCCGGCCGGCGACCAGCTGCTGAGCCTTCTCTTTCGCCGCTTCATCGTGAAAGTCCGCCTGCCACGCGAATGGAACGGCCAGCCCTACAGCTCGCGATAGCTTCCGGCCGGGCGTGTTGCAATCTGGTCGCCCAGTACCTACTTTCGTGATTGGTGCGGCACTGACGCCGGCCAAATGTGGAGGCTCAATCATGGCGAATCCCGCCATTTCCCCCGATCGTATTGGCGACGCTGGCAGACAGCTCTTCGGCGAACATTGGCAAGGCCCGCTGTCGAAGGCTCTCGGAGTGAGCTCGCGCCAGCTCCGGTATTGGCTTTCCGGCGATGACGCACCGGATCAGGACCACCTTCGGAGGCTTGTCGCCCTTCTGGACCACGCATCGGCTGAGGGGCAGCGCCTGGGCGGATACTTCAGGCAGGTCATTCCCCATGCCACCAATCGACAGGACGGCTACCATTTCCCGCGCAGCGATCTCAGGAGGCTTGACCGGAGCGTGGTCGAGCACATCCCCACTCGGTCCAGGATATCGTTCTACGACTACGTCGACCCGCCGCCCGACGATTTTGTGCCCGGAGGCACCATTTCTAACAGCGCTTTCTGGTCGACAGACGAGCTTGCAGCATTTCAGAGAGCCGCCTGGAAAGTGATGGCCGAAGTGCGCTACGGCGCCCAGATTCGGGACGTCCGTCGCCTCTTGCGGGATCTTCCTGGACAGGTCCTCGTCGCAGACTTGGTTAGAATCCTCCGGGGCGGGGACGAAAGCAGTCTCTGGACAACCGAGCGCGTGAAAAACGCAATAGATGAACTCGTCGTCGATGAGGAAGCCGAATGGCTCGGCCTTGCTCGGCAGGCCGTTCGCTACCGGCCGGAAAACAGGCGCACAAGCCAAGGCGGCCGTTGACGCATCACGCGGCATCGAACTTTCCAATCTCATCGCCCCAGCCGACGAAACCCGGCTGCGCCTGACGCGCGAAGAGCTCGACTCGAGGGCCGCTGGCATAGCGCACGATCCGCTGCGCCACCTCGTCGGGCTTGCGGCTGTGCTCACGTACCGGCGCGAAGACGGCTTCCTGGATGTCCGCCCGATTCCGCTTGGGAGCGCCGCGTCGGCCGAGGAAGCACGGCTCGGTGTTCTTCCTCGTCGTGTAGCCGGTGAGCATGTGGACGCTGCGCCTGGTCATGAGCTCGCCGACGTGGTTGCGCCGCAGCTTGATCCAGGAGAAGCCGATGCTGGAGTACTCGAAGCCCCACGCCTTCATCACCTGGAGCGCCGCGGGCATGTGCGGCCACGTCGACCACATGAAGAGCCAGCAGTTCTTTGCCGCGAACTCACCGATCGGCAGCGCGCAGATCTCGGCCGTGGGCATCGTCTTGTAGTGCCGATCGGGCAGCCTCGAGGCGCCGACGGTCTGCTTGCCGCGCGTGGCGTACTTCCACGGCGGATCTGCATAGATCACCCGGAAGCCTCCCTTCGGCGCCACGAGCTCGGCCGAGCTGCTCATGCCGTCGCCGGCGTCGACGTGGCGAAGAGATCGTCGAGCGGGTTGGCAGCTGCTTTCGCCTTGCCGCCGTCGATCGAGCGGAAGGCGCGAATCGGTTCCGGCTCGTTCATCCGGAATTCCTCGCCCGCCGCCTTCGCCTCGGCCAGCGCGATCGTCACCTTCACCTGCAGCGGCATCGGGATCTGGCGGCGGAAGCGCCAGCAGATCGCGTAGAGCGCATGGCGCTGGCGCACCGTGATCGGCAGCTTCTGTGTGACGGCCACCAGCAGCGTGTCGGCGATGCGGGAGGCGTTGGCGCTCATGCCTCGCACATCCTTCAGTGCCCGGATGCAACGCTCGTCGGTCGACGTCATCGGCTCGCCGCGGCGATGGGGCGTCATGCTGCTCTCCTCATGAGATCGGCCCCGTCCGCGTGCCGGTGCCCGTCCAGGTGATGTTGGCATTGCCCTTGACGGCGTAGCCCGCGGCACCGCCGCCGCCACCGCCGCTGCCCGGCGCGCCCGGCGGCGTCGTGGGATCGATGAGGCCGTCCGTGCTGCCTGTGCCGCCGGGCGCGCCGGTGTTGCCGGGCGCGCCGGGCGTCCCGTAGCCGCCGCCGGCGCCGCCCGTGCCGCCCGCGCCGCCGGTGCCGCCGGTCGCCGTGGCGCCACCGGCCGAGACGAAGTTGCCGCCGGTGCCCGGCGCGCCGCCGGCACCCGCGAAGCCGCCGCCGGCACCGCCCGCACCGCCACCACCACCGGGACCGCCGTCGGCCGTCGCCGTCTGCAGGGAACCTTCGCCCGAGTCCCACAGGAAGGAGGCGTCGCCGCCTCGGCCGCCCGCGCCGCCATGACCGCCGCCGCCGCCGCCGCCGCGGATGAGCGCGCCGGTGTTGTCGACCGTGATGATGCCCGACGCGCAATCGAGCGCATGGCCGCCGGCGCTGGCGGCGGCGCCGTGCGCGCCCGAGATCGTGCCGAGGTTGACCAGCGTCGGCTTCACGCCGGTCGGCCAGGTGCCGCGGATCAACGCCGTTGAAGCAGCCGACGTCGAGCCCACGACAACGCCGGCGTCGATGATGATCGTGACGGCCTGCACCGGATTGCCGGAGTAGCCCGCGGCATTCGCAACGGTGCGCAGGTTGACGTTGTTGGTGTCGGCCGAGATGTGGACGGTGAGCGGGTCGACCGGCGAGCCCGGCGGCACCACGTCGTCGGGCGGCAGCGCTTCATACATGCGCGGATCGTCGTCGGCCGCGATGATGTCGCAGGTCCGTTCATCCTGCGGCTCGACCACGATCACTTTTAGCCGCTTGGCATAGGTCTCGCCCGGCCCGAACTGGATAAAAGTCCGTTCGCGATCGCCGCCGGTCAGGATCTCCGGTAGCTCGCCGGCGCCGACCACGATCTTGTCGGCCGAGGCGCCGGCCGTCGCGATGAAGGGACCAACCTGCATCGCGGTGTTGCTCCGGAAGGCGAGGTAATGCGTGGCGCCGTCGGTGAACACCATCGGCTCGGCCAGCGTCAGCGTGCGCGTGCCTGCGTCCCAGGCCAGCACCTCGGCATACTGGCCCCACGCCGGCAGGTCGTGGGCGACGGCGATGGTGTCGCCGAACAGCAGCGTCAGCCCCTCCATCTCGGTGCCGATCTGGGCGGCGCGGCGGCGGTAGCGGTTGCCGCGCAGCCGGTTCCACAGCACGGCGCGCAGCTGCGGCCGGTAGGTGATGCCCTCAGTGCCGATCTTCGAGACATTGAGCTGCGGACTGTCGTCGAACGCCTCAGTGACGGTGACCGGCTTCCACGAGTTGGTGTCGATGTAGGTGCCGCTGGCGCCGTCGGCCGTCTGGTCGTCGACCATCTTGTAGTCGCTCTTCCAACTGCCCTTGCGGATGTTCCTCGGCGTGAAGGCCATGGCCGGCGCGGTGTTGGCGCGATCCAGCACCAGGCAGATCTTATTGCCCTGCTCGACCTCGACGCCCACGACGGCACGCGCCACCCGCTGCAGCGCCTCGCGGGTCGGCATCGGCTGGTCCCACACGAAGTCGAAGGTCCAGTTGTCGTTGGCGAACTGCTCCTTGTTCGCATAGATCCCGGCGAGGTCGATCTTGTCGTCTGTGTTCCAGGTGCGGGCGATATGGACGAAGCCGTCGCACGGACAGCGCGTGGCGACCAGCTCCTCCGTCATCGTCTCGGCCTCGAAGTCCCACGTCGGCAGCAGGCGCGTGGCGATCAGGTTGACTCGGCGGCTGGTCTGGTTGTTGAGATCGCCGGTCGCCTTCATGCGCATTGCGATCGTGGTCACGCCGGGGAAGCGCCTTTCCGTCGTCAGCCGGCCGCGCAATCCCACCCACTGGATGTCGTGGCGGGCGGTGGCGGAGCCATCCTTGGTGTCGGTGCGCTTCAGCCGCACCTGCCAGCGCCCCGACCACGGAAGCTCATAGGTCTCGGTCGAGCGCTGCTCCTTCTGGGTCGCGGCGGTCTTGGTCACGGTGTCGATCGACTCCCAGGTTTCGGACACCGGCGTGCCCTCGGCGTCGATCTCCTGCGCTTCGATCACCACCGTGATGCTCTTGCTGTCGAAGCCGCCCGAGGTGTTGTACTTATACAGGCCGCCCGGCGTGATCAGGTCGACCTCGAAGGTATCGATCAGCGTACCGGCCGGGTTGGCCGCGAACGGTCCCTTCCAGGGACTGCCCTCGCCGGCATCCGGCAGCAGTACCGTGGCAAGGTCGCGGCAGGGCAGGAAGCGCGGGTCGCAGATCTCCGGGTCGCCCAGCTCGCCGGGCTCGATCTGCTCCCAGTCGATCTCCTCAAACGAAGAGATCGGCGTGTCGCCGATGCGGATGTCCTTGTCCTCGTCCTCGATCAGGATCGAGCCGCGCGACGGCACCAGCAGCGAATGCACATACTGCTCGTTGTCGACATAGCGCGAATAGGGCGCCATCGCGAGGTCGGGATAGACGACGTGGCGGCCCATCAGCTCCGGTTGCGCCTGCTCCAGGCGCGCCGTGTTGCCCTGCGCGCCGATCGAGAAGGTGGGCGACGCCGTTGCGCCGCCGTTGCCGCCCATGGCGGCACTGCTGCCATACGCTGCCGCGCTGGGTGGCGGCGCCGGTCCGGAGAACAGCGACATGAGGCCCGAGGCGGCCACACTCAGGACGACACCGATCCCGGCGGTTAGGAGTGCGCCACCGAGCGTGACTGCGCCGGCCGCGGTCGTCATTGCGATGCCTAGAACAGGTGCTAAGAGCCCTGCTAGATAGGGTGCCGCCACCGCGATCGCGATGGCCAGCACGATGCCCAGTACCGCACCGCCGCCCTTGCCGCCGCCCTGCAGGCGCGTGGCGAAAGTGACGACGTCCTCCGGCCCGATGACCGTCTTGCTCCATTGAGCTCGCAGCAGTGGCCGGCCATTGAGCAGGCAGGTGGTCGGGCGATTGAACTCGCGGACGCGCCGGTTGCCCAGCCGCTCGATGCGGCGCACCGACGTGTGGCCACGGAGTCCACGCTGGCGCAGCGCGCGACGCACCGTCACCGGCTTCTTGAGCCGATACTCGCGCCGCTGCAGCGGATCGAACGGATTGTCGAAGTGGACGACCTTACCCATGGCCGGGCACCACCAGGGCAGGCACCGCCGGCATGTCGATCGGCCGGTAGAAGGTGATGATCCGCCACTTGGCCACGAGAAGATGCATGCGCGAATGCAGCACCGAGCCTGCGCCATTGATGCAGTGAAGCACCGACCCGCCGTCGACGTCGTCGACCCAGACGCCGACGTGGCTGGGATGCGTCCAGTGCGCCATCAACACGGCGTCGCCTGATCGCGGCGTCACGACGGCTTCCCACCCCAACGCTGCGGCAGCTGCGGGCACCTTTCGAAGCAGCTTCGAAAGCTTCTCCGGCTGGGCGATCTCCGGGGCCGCGATGCCGAACTGCTCGCGCTCGACGTGGCGGAAGAAGCCCCAGCAATTGAAGCCCGATGGATCGTCGCCGCCCTTGGCGTATGGCAAGCCGAGGTATCGTTCAGACCAATGCGTCATTGCCCGATCAGCCCCGGGTACTCGGTCGCGGTGTAGAGATGGCGCGGGAAGGCGCCGGCGAGATCTAGGGCGACGCGGGCGCGCCCGGTGACGCTGAAGCTGTCGACGCTGCACTGGCTCAGCACGAACGAGGGCGGCGGTATCATCTGCGGCCCGCCGTCGAGGTCGGTCGACAGGAAAGGGCGATAGCACATGATGATCTTGGTCGGCTCGACCACGGCGAGATCGAGGTTCTCGATGATGCGGCGGTCGATGTTGTCGATCTTGAAGGCGAGTTCGGCGCCCGAGCCCGGCTCGATGCGCCCCAGGGCGAAGCTGAAGGCAAACGACCGCCAGATGATCGTCTGCCCGCCCTTGACCGGCGCATCGTCCTCGACCGGCGCCGAGACCTCCTCCTCGTTGGTGGTGATCCAGATCGAGTCCGGGTTGCCGTCGTCGTCAACGAAGTTCGGATGTCGGATCTCCAGCGTGTCGATCACCACCTCGTCGTCGGGCGCGATCGCGTAGGCCTCGGCCAGTGCTTCGGAGACGGTGGGATCGGGCATTGCCTAGTTCTTCGCGCCCCGGGCCCGCGCAATCTTGAGCGGCGCGCTGATGGCGTCGGCGACATTCAGCGCGATCGCCGACACGGTGAGGCCGCCATTGCGGACGGCCAGATCGATCAGCTGGCAGGCGGCCTCGATCTGCCGTCCCGTGAGCCTCACCTCGTACACCGCGTCCGGATCGTCCGCCGCCGTCGGCGTGGCGGCTCGCTTGGCAGCCGCCTTCATGCGTCCACCGCATCGCCGAACTCCGGCGCCTCGCGGCCTTCGGCGATCTGCACCTTGGCGTCGGCGTAAAGGTCGGGCCGGCCGATCGACTCCGGCGTCTGCCCCACGCCCAGTATCATCGTGAAGGGCTGCTCGCGCAGAGGAGCCTTGTTTGCCAGGTTGGCCGCCTGGTTGACATAGCCCGCCAGCACATACCAGACGGTGCGGGCGCGAACGTCGAAGGCGACATTGACGATGCGCCAGTAGGTTGCCGAGGCGCCAGCATTGGTCTCGATCGATTTTGACAGTGCCATTGTCTTCTCCTTGCTGACTACTTCGCGACCCAGCCAGTGTTGCCGGTGCCGCTCTCCTTGACGTAGATCGACGTGTTGGCGCCGCCATCGAGGCGCAAGGCAATCGAACCGATGCGCGCCGTAACGGCCCCTTCGGGTGTGCCCGTGCACGGGTAGATACCGACATCGGTCGAAGCGCCGGTCGCGAACAGCAGCGAGGTAAAACCGCTGCCGGCCGCATTGGTGAGACGCAAATTGCCATCGCTTGGGGAGTTGATGGAGAACTTCGCCGGCCACAGGAGACTGCCTGCGAGAAGCACGTTCGATGCGAAGAGATCGGCATAGGCGCTGTCATCCGCCAGCCGCACCTCGATGGCCCCCCCGTTGCGCTTGAGCGCCGGGAAGCTCGAGGTCGTGCCGCCCAGCATCAGGCGCCCGAAATCCGACCCAGCGGCGTTCGCCATGAGAAGGCGGCCGTCGGCCGGCGCATAGAGCGAGCCGCGCGACGTGAACAGGAAGCCGCCAGCAGAGGGAACCGTAATATTCGCGGCCAACAGGTTCGCGTAGTCCGAGTCGTCGGCAAGGCGTACCTGGAAGGATGCGCCCGAACGCTTCAACGCGGGAAAGCTCGATGACGACCCGCCCAGCATCAGCAGCGAGAAGTCGGTACCGGCGGCATTGGTGAGCATGAACAGCCCGTCCGCCGTTGCCGAGAGCCCGCCTCGGTTCGTGATCAGAAGGCTGCCGCTCTGTTCGACCAGAACATTCGACGCCAGGAAATTCGCATAGGCACTATCGTCGGCGAGTCGCGCCTGGATGGAAGCGCCCGATCGCTTCAGCGACGGGAAGCTCGACGTGCTGCCACCAAAGTTGAGCTTGGCCGGCAAGGTGAAGTCACCGCCACCGGCGAGGAACGCCGACAACTCGGCGGACGCACGCGCCAGCGTGCGCACCATCTCGCCACCGCCGACGTCGACCAGGCTGGTGCCGCCAGTCGCCGGGCCGGTGACGACGGCGTGAAGGATCGCCGCATCGGCGGAGACCAGTGCCGCGGCGGCGGCAATGCTGGAGGCTTGGGTCATCGATCGGTCCTCATGAAGTCCACAGCTCGTAGGTCACGACCTGGTGCAGCGCGTTGATGGCGGCGAACAACTGGTCGCCGTCCTCGTCGATCAGGATGGTGAGGTCGGCGTCGGTGAGCATCGGCCGGTCGCGCACGTCGAGCTTGGCAGTAACCACGACGCGCGCGCCGTTCTGGAATTTTGCGGGCGCTTTGCCCTTCTGGAACCGCGCCTCGCACTCGACCAGGCCGAGGCCTCCGAGATACGGGATGTTGAACCAGGTGGCGCCGTAGTTGGCGCGATGGCGCAGCCAGCCCTCGAAGATCGCGAACTGGAAGAGCGTGAAACTCCATTGCGCGGTGAGCTCGCCCGATGCCTGCGTGCTGGTTCGCCGCTGGCGCGCCGAGCCGGCATCCATCTCGGTGCGGATCATCTTGGGATCGTCGTCGATGCCGTAGCCCTGCATCGAGGGCAGCGGCAGCGAGGCCGGCCAGGAGAGGTCGAGCGTCATGTGCCCATCGCCTTCATGTTCTGGGCGCGGGGTTGAGGTTGAACCGGCCGGCGATCGACTTCACGATCGTGCCGCGACCTTGGGTGATGTCGGCCGCAATCTCGTCCTTCACTTGGCCGACGATGACCCTGAACATCGGCTTGCCGCCGGCGCCCGTGCCCTGCTCGGAGCGGACCCGCTCGTTCGAGTAGTTGTTGACCGCAAAATCGACCTCGAGCACGACGCCGCCTGCCGCGCCGCCCCCTGCGCCTCCGCGGCCGACGTTCCAGCGATGGCGCGGGTTGCTGGTCGTCAGGACCTCTTCGTCATCCTGCGCGATGATCGCGCGCTCGCCGGCGACCAGGCCGCCGCCGTGGTAGCGCGGTGCGTTGATCCAGAGATCCGGCGACACGCCGCTGCGGGGTGTGCCGTCACGGCCGACGATGCCGCCCTTGTGATAGGTGTAGCCGGTGCCGGTCCCGATCGACGGCACGGTGCTCCCGCCGCTAAAGAAGCTGCCCCACGGGATGCCGGCGAATGCCTGCGAGATCGGCCCGGTGATGGATTGACGGATGGCGATGCGCGCCAGATCGGCGATGATTGAATTCGCGAGTTGCGAGAAGGTGATCTGGCCCGTGGTGGCGACCTGGACCAGCGTGTCCTCGATCGTGCGCAGGCCGGCCGTCACGCCCTGGGAAGCGGCTTGCCCGGCGTTGTTCGCCTCCTGGGCATAGCGGCGCAGTCCGGCGATCATGCCGTCGGTGGCGTCGCGGCTCGCCTCGAGGCGGCGCTGCTCACTCGCCCGCGTGTACTCCTCGATCGCGCGGCTGGTCAGCAGGCCGGTGGCCTGCAGCTCCTGCAGCTTCGCCATCTCCTCGTCGTAGGCGACGTTGGGATCGTACTGGCGGTTCAGCGCATTGGCATCGCGCCGGATCTCGGCCGCCATGGCAGCGCGGGAGAGGCGATCGTAGGTCGCGATCTGGCGCTCGGCCGCGGCGATGATGGTGGCGTTGTTGGTGGCGGCGGCCTGGGCGCGGAGATCCTCGGCATAGGTCGCGACCTTGTTGGCGCGCTCGGTCTCGCGCGCCGCCGCCGAAGAGCGGCCTTCGGCGTCGACCAGGCGCTCGAGGCCGGCGACTTCGCGCGCATAGGCCTCATTCTTCTCAGCCGACGCCGCCACGGCGCCGGCGGCCTGCTCCTCGAGCGTGCGCTGCGCGACTTCACCCGCGGTGCCGCCGGCGATCGAGCCCTGCTGCTCGGCCGCCTGGGCCTTCAGCTGGGCGGCGAGCTGCAGCGCGGAGGCTCGTGACGTGCCGTAGGCGGCGGCGACGCGCAGCGCGGCCTCCGCCTCGGCCGACAGCAGCTGGATCTGCTGGCCAGTGGCCGTCGCCTGGGTCTGCAGCACGTTGGCGCGCGCCTGGTTTGCCGCCCTGTTGGCCTCCTCGAGCGTTCCGCCTTGCTCGAGCACACGCTTCTTGGTTTCTAAGTACGCGCGCTCGGCCGCCTGCAGATGCGTCGGCAGCTTGGCCAGGGTCGACTCGAGGTCGAGGCCGCGTTGCAGCTCCTCCGCCGGCGTGCGCAGCCCCTTCAGCTGTCCGTCGATCTGGGTGATGCGCTCCTGGGCGCGCGCCAGCGTATCGGGATCGAGCAGACCGCTCTTGGTCGACTTCTCGATCTGAGCGCGCTCGTTCTCCAGCGCGCGCCGCTGGCCAGCGACGGTCACCGACTTGTCGAGAACGGCGATCGCGTCCTTGACTTCGTTCTTCAGCGCCGTCGCTTCGCTGGTTACCTGGTCCTGCACCGCCTTCGCCGTGACCGTGCTGGCCTTGCCCTCGAGCTGCGAGACATTGGCCTGCATGTCGCGGATGCGGGCTTCGCTGGCCGTGAGGGACCGGTTGATCTGCGAGCGCTGGAAGTCGGAGCTGGCCCTGGCGAACTCGCCCTGCAGGGCGAGCAGGTTCTTCTTCTCCGCCTCGAGCGACGCGCGCGTCTTGGCGACGTCCTCGGCCGTCGGCCCGCCACCCGGAGTGGCCTCGGGTCCGCGACCCGAAACGAACGCGGTGGCGCCCTTCAGGATTTCCGTGGCGACGAAGGCGAGGCCGCGGGTCGCTCCGCTCTTGGCCACGTTGTCGGCGAAGTTGGACCAGGCCTTCGACAACTCGTTGACGGCAAGCGTCGCCGGCGACAGGCCGCGCTCGTTGGCGCCCTTGAGGTGGCGCTCGAGCGCCGTCAGAACGACGCCGACGGCGGCACCCTTCTGGCCCATCTCCTCGAAGCGGCGGATCTGCTCGAGCTCGGCCGGTGTCAGCGCATTGAAGGTGGCGTCGAGCTTCTTGGCACCGGCGACCGTGCCATCCAGTCCGGAGGAGAGCGCCGAGGCTGCCGTCGGCAGATCCGTGCCGGTGACGCGCGCCAGGTCGCGTGCCAGGCCCAGCGTGCGCTGTACCGCCTCTCCGGTGATCCGGTTGTTCGACAGGAGCTGCAGCGCGCCCTGCTGGGTCTCCTCGCGGTTGGCACCCGGCCGGCGCGCCTCTGCCTGGACAAGCAGCTGGAGTTGGCCGGCCGTGACCTGGGCCGCGCGCCCGGTCGCCTGCAGGGCGTTTTCCGCCTGGCGCTCCTGGGCGGTGAGCGTCTCCAGGTGCACGACGGCGCCGATCGTGGCACCGACGACCAGGGCGATGCCGGTGGCGTAGGCGGCGGCGGCGAGCGGGATGGCGCGGAGCGCGTTGCCGATGCCGCCGTAGAGCTGGGTGATCTGGGGACCCTGCTGCACGGCGGTGCGGAAGACACCCTGGCCGCTCGCGAGCTGCACGAAGATATCGTTCAGCTGGTAGCTGAGCTGGATGCGCTGCTGCGTGAGCGCCTTGTTCTGGCGCTCGATCGAGCCCGCGGTGTTGTCGTTGGCGACACGCACGCGTGTCTGGGCAGTCTCGTAGGCCTGGCTTGCGCTCGTGCCCTTGGCGAGCTCGGCCACCTGGGCGCGGGTCGCGGCACCGAACACCGCCTGCAGCTGCTGCCCCGACTGCTCGACGCTCGTCATCAACGCCTGAGAGCGCGCCCTGGCGGCGTCGGCCGCCTGTTGCTGGGCGAGCCGCGCGAAACCATCGGCCTGCGACTTGGCGCTGACGGTGGCGGCGGCCTGGGCTTGCGTCGCCTGGCCCGTTGCCGTCGCCACCGCGGTGCTGGTGTCGGCCAGCTTGCGGCCGGCCGCGCTCAGCCCGTCGAGCGCCGCCCGGCCGGCGTTGGCGCCAGCGACGAAGCCGCCCTCGACGAGGACGAGCTCGCCCTGGACCTTGAAGCTGGCGCCGGCCATCTCAGGTCACCGCCTCTCAGCCATGGCGAGCAAGGCCGCGTCTTCCATCACCTGCAGCTCGTCGAACAGCGCCGGCGAGAACGGGATGCGGTGTCCGCGCAAGGCGACCCGAACGCCGGCATAGTTGAGTCCGGTGGCGATCAGCCGGTCGCCCGCGACCAGCTTGTTCCACTGCGTGGCGACGGCGCAGAAGGCTCGCACGGCAAGGCGACAGCAGGCCGGCAGCACGATCGTCTCGGCCTGTTGCTCGGCCTCGATCTCCGCACGCTTCTGGTCGATCACCTCGGGGGGTGCGCCCTGCATCTTCATGTCCTCGAGCACCTGGTCGGGCGCCGCCGGACCCGAGCTCAGCGCCCAGGCCCGCGCCGCCCGCTTCAGTTTTTTGCGAGCAGGCCCTGGCGACCGCGAAGGTAGGAGAACAGCACCGCGTTGGTGATGTAGGCGTGCCCGAGGAAGAGCTCGCGCTGCGGCTCACTGAACGGCAGCGGCTGATCGTCGGGTCCGACGATGCCGTCCCAGCCCTTCCACACCTGGCGCAGCCCATCGGCGTTCGGCAGCTTGACGAATTCCTCGATCGCCTTGTCGTCGAGATAGAGGAACTCGGCCGTGAACGTCTGCTGCACGCCGCCGGGCGTGATGACCGTCACCGTCTCCTTGAAAGTGAAGACTTCCTCGAACTTGAATTTAACGTCGGCCATGCTGCCCTCTACTTCACGGTGATCTTGTAGTCGGCGACGCCGGCGGCGGGGACGATCTCGCCGCCCAGCGTGATGCCGGCCTTGTCGCTCACGCGGGTGCGCGCGAAGGTCTGCGTCTGCCAGTTGGTGACAGCTGCTTCCACGATCGCGCCGGCGACAGAGCCGTGCGTCATGGCCACCGCCTTGTGGCTGCCGATGACGCCGATGGTCGCTTGGTAGATGCGCGTGGCGAACGGCGGCTCGAGGATGGTCACCGTGACCGACGGGCGGCGATCGGTGATGTCGATCGCCCGGCGATTGATCAGCTCGCTGTACTCCTTCGAGACCCCGGAGTTGATCTCCAGGCTCTGCAGATCCTCGGTGGCGCCGCCGATCGTAAGGGCCGGGACCGTGTCCTTGCCGAACAGCGGCGGCGTTTTCCAGGCGGTGAAGTCGACAGCCGGGTAGGCCACGTTGGCGTTGGCGTCGAACAGGCCCAGCAGATCGAACTCGCCCTCGGGAAATGCACCGACGCCCCACCGCCAGATGATGCCGCCGCGCGCGCCCAGGATGCGGGTGCGGTTGGCCTCGAGGTTGAAGTAGAGCGAGGCCGACTCCTGGGCGGCGTCGATCGGTGTGTACTCGACCTTGGTGTCCGCGGTGACCGTCTTGGCGTGCGCTGTGCAGCGCGCCAGCCAGTCCCAGGCCGGCGCCGTGCCGGCGGTGCCGGAGCTCGCGAGGAAGATCTTGCCCTTCAGCGAGACGTGCCGGCCATGCAGCGCCTTGGCGCGGCCACCCATGCCGGTGCGGATCGAATCGACTTCGACCAGGTTGCCTTCGACGTCGTTGATCGTGACGTCGCGCAACACCGCCGACGCCGTCGGCGTCTGATCGGTGCCCGACACGGCTTCGATGGCGGCCAGGACGGCCAGGCGTTCTGCTCTGATAGCCATGCTCTGGCCTCCTTAGATGTTGCTATCCGCCGGCGGCGCCGCCGGCTCGGGTGAGGGGTTGGGCGCCGGCGCCTCGGGCGGGATCTCCCGCAGCGAGCCGTCTTTCTGGCGCACGAACGATCCGCCCGTGGTAGGCGGCGCGTAGTCGGGCTCGGGTGTCTTCTTCACAGCCATCCTCTTCTCCTCAGCTGCCCTGCACGCTGTTCAGGCGCGTGAAGGACATTTGGAACCAGATCGTGCGTGGCTTGACGGCCAGCATCTGGGTGCCGCCGTAGACCAGGGCGCCGGACATGGCCTCAGGCACGAAGCCCAGGAGCGATGCCAGCACGGCATTGCGTACGGTCACGATCGCGTCCGTCGCGGCTTGCTTGCCGCGCTGCGTGCCATCGCCCAGGCAGATGGCGATCGTGGCGAGCTCGCTGACAGCCTGCACGACGGGCCCGGTGCCGCCCTCGTTCTTCCCAGGGCGATCGCCGCTGAACATCACGAAGGCCGCCGGCCGCTTCTCGAAGGACACAGCGAACTGCGCATCCATGAGCCCGGCGAAATCGACGGCGCCTTCGACGCTCTTCAGCGCCGAGCAGTTCTCGGTGAGCTGCTGGATGATGGCGTCGATCACGCGGCGCCTCCCGCAGCGGGCCCGGCCACGTAGTCGGCGATGGTGTCGGCCCAGCGCTGCTGGTCGGTGTCGGAGGCGCCGACGAAGGCGCGCGACGGCAGCACGATGATCGACTCGGCCAGCGCCTGACCGAAGCCGGTGCCGGCGTCGGCGCTGCCCTGCCGGCCGCGATGGGCGAAGGAGCCGCCTGACTGATGGATGGCGGCGTGCACCATGTTGGTGCCGTAGGTCACACCGTCGGGCCCGGCGATATAGGAGAGCGAGCCCATGAGGCCGCCGCGCACGCCGCGCTCGATCAGGGTCCGGCGGCCCTCGCGGGTCGCCGCGGCCGACGGCTGCCAGGCAACGCCCTCGGGCGTGCGGCTCTCCTCGAAGGCCCGCGTGGTGATGCTGACCATGTCCTGGCCGATGTCCTCTAGCGGCTCCTGCAGGTTCGAGCCGCGGGCGATGAGGCCTTCGACCTGGCGCGCGAGCTCGCGGTCGTCGAGCGTGAAGCGCATCTGCACGCCGCTCATCAGAGCTTCCTCAGTTCGGCGCGCGACACGGCGCGATCGCCCGCCTCGTACAGGATCTCGTTCTGCGGCGGGGTGGCGGCGGCTGGCTCGGGAATGGCCAGGCGCGCCACGCCGCGCGAGATATCCTTCAGGTGCGCGATGGCGGCGTCGTAGGCCTTCTGCACGAGCTCGGGCCGCTCGACGGTGTAGAGGGCATGGCGGGCGAGATCCTCGCACAGGCCCTGGAGCACCGGGTCGGGCGAGGCGAGCGGCAGCGCGTAGCGCGCGCCGATGTAGCTGTCGATCGTGTTGCTGGCCTTGGCGATGGCCGCCGCCACCACCGCCGAGTCGATCTCCGCCGCGCCGGCCCGATCGCTGTTGGCGATCAGCTCCGACTCGCCGAAGCGGGCGACCAGGTCGGCTTGGGTGCAGTAGGCGGCCATCTGACGCTCAGTCGCGCGTCGGCCAGGAGTAGGTGTGCGGGCCTTCGCCTACCTGGACGCTGGTCGCCCAATGCGTGTCGTTTCCGTCCAGGAATACCTGGAGCTGGACCGCACTCTCCGGCGCCTCGCCCCACACGTGCACGATCATCGCCGGAAAGGTGTCGCCTTCCTTGACGCTATTGCCGCGCAGAAACTCGTTGGCATGAGCGCGAACGCCGCGACGGCTCGTGATCTCCTGGGCATCCTGTGCCGAGAGCCGATAGTGAACGATGCGTCCGATGGTAGGCTTCATGGTCTTCCTGACGTTGCGCTTCGAAAACCTCGCGGCGATCGCGGGGCTTGCGAAGCGGGCGGCGCGATTGCCCTGCGCCGCCCAGGAGCGCCTAAAGCCGGCGCCCCTTCTTGGATTTCGATGATCAGGACTTCGCGGCGGCTTCCTTGATGGCAGGCGCCTCGATCGCGTTGACGCCGAGGAGCGGAGCCGCCTCGGCCTCGGTGAGCTCGATCGGCTCGCCGGGCTGGTAGGTCTCGCCGTTGTGGCTGAGCGGCGAGCGGACGACGGTGTACTTGCCGGTGGGGCCTTTCGGCTTCTGGGCCATGTTTGCGTCTCCCCTAGGCGACGGCGTTCTGGAAGAAGAAGCCGACGTCCGGTGCGCAGACGATCTCCTTCACGCGCTCGCCGGAGCGGACCAGCGTCGAGCCGGTGAGGCCGACACGCTCGTCCGCCAGAGAGCCGGCGATCTTGTCGCCGAACTGCGCGGTGAAGCCGAACGTCACGCCGGCCTGTGGGCCCGCCGCCCGGTCGCGGTAGATCAGCGACAGGTGCTTGCCCCACACGCGCGCCAGCGAGGCGGTCTGGCCGCGCTTGGCGGAGTTGACGAACGACGCCCCGACATTGAGCTGCTGGATCTCGAAGAAATCGCAGAACTCCTGGCGGGTGATCTGGCCCGCGCCCTGGTTGGTGCCCTTCACGGCCTGCACCAGCTTCGGGTGACGGCGAAGGACGGTCCAGGCCTGCTGCCCGATCGCGCCGATGTTCGGACGCATGACCGGCACGTCGAGCGCGTTGCTGATCGCGACCGTCGGATCGGAGTCGGCGTGCGACCACTGCGAGGTGCCCGACAGCGTCGACACCTGGGCAACCGGATAGCTGGCCGAGTTGTGGACCAGTGCTGCGACGCGCTGCTCGCGGGCGAGCTGCACCAGGTTGCTGAGGTACTGGGTCGCCATGCCCTCGGGGTCGATGCCTTCGCCCTGGGCGGCGGCGATCTCGATGTCACGGTTGGGGACCCAGTCGTCCAGGCCGTGATCTTCCACGCGCGAGGTCTCATCGGTCGCCTGGAAGTCGACCTGGTTCGGCATGCTCTTGCGGCCGACGCGCGTGTCGGGAACCGTGAAGCCCTGGGCGAGATCGTACTTCAGCCAGCGGAACTCCTCGGCCGTCGGCGTGCGCGGCAGCACGTCGTCGGCGATGAGCGCCACGTCGGGATTGCGGTAGGCAAGCGCGATCGCGGTGAGGCGGGCGCTGACGGGAAACGGCTTGGTCGGCATGAGTGACTGATCTCCGGTGTGGGTGTGAAGGTGGCGTTCGGCCTACGGGGTGCCGATCGCGATCCAGTTGACGTTCTTGGCCGCGTTCGCCGCGATCAGGGCGCCGTTGTCGGCCGCCGTGATCTTCCAGCACTTCAGCGTGATGCTGCCCGCCGCCGGCGAGCCCGCCTGGTCGCCCTTGGTCGCGGACACGCCGGCCAGGGTGGTGCCGTCAAGATCGCTTTCGGCGGTCGCGCAGCAGGCGGCCACGAGCGACAGGCCCGTCACGACGGCGAGCGTGCCGGTCACCGCGGCAACGCCGCGTTTGATCGTGGAGCCGGCGGGCGCGATCAGCACCGAGCCGATATCGCCGGTGACGCCGCTGACCTCGGCGGTGCCGATCGTCTGCTCGCCGTCCTTGGCCGCGACCGCCTTGCCGTCGGCGTCCGAGGTGAGCTTCTGGCCGCGCACGATGGTGCCGCCGTAGAGGACGGCAGCGATGCCGATGCGGCAGACGTCGATGCGTTCGCCGTCGGCGGCAGCAAGCGATTCGCTCACGCCCACGAGCAGGTCGGTGGCGGCGGCGGCCTGGATGTACTTGGCGTCGGCGTCGCTGAACTTGACGATGCGGTAGGCAGCGACCGCCGCGCCGGCGACGCCGTTGGTGTTGAGGACCATCTGGACCATTCGATCAGGCTCCCTGCTTGGTGACGTGGTTCACCGCGGCGGTGGCGCTCACGGTGATGCCGAGCTTCGACTGCTCGGCGATGTAGGCTTGCGCGGCCGTGGCGATGGCCTTCGAATCGGAAGCGTTGAGCGCCTTGTCCGTCGGCTTCCGGACGTCGCCGAGCTGCTCCGGCGCGACGCCGATGTAGGTTTTGAAGCCCTCGAGATCGCGCTGGGCATAGTTGAGCGCCCAGCTCTCCTGCCGCGGCAGCAGGCGGCCGTCCTTCAGCGCCTGCTTAACGAGCTCGGCCGGCTTGCCGGCGTTGAGCGCGGTGAGTTCCTCCTTCAGCGCCATGTGTGCGTCCATCGGCACGAACTTGGCGGGATCGATCAGGACCTTCTCGAGGCCCGCGATGATCGCGTCGGCGGCCGCATCAGTCTTGACCTCGGCCTTAGTGCAGAGCGCCACCAGGACGGCGTTCGGAGCACCGAACTTCTTGGTGAGGGCCGCGTTCATCGACTCCGCGTTGAGCGCGATGGCCGCCTTCGCATCGACACCGATCGCCGCCGCCAGGGCGCCGATCACCGCCAGCACCGCGTTGAGCGCGGTCTGGATATCGCTTTCGCTGGCATCGGGCTTGAGGCCGAGCAGCTCCGCAATCTTCTTCATTTCGACTTTCTCCTGTTGCACGGCATGACGCTCGCGGCTGTTGAAGGCCTTGAGCGTCAGGTTGGGCTTGTTGGTGAGGCCGGCGGAGAGCAGCGCCAGCACGCGACCCGAGTCCTCGTCGAAGGCAAAGACCGGCGAGAGGCCGCAGTAGATCCTGTCCTTCACGGCCTGGGCGCCGAGCGGCGTCCATTCGACCTTGCCCCAGATGGCACCCTCGCGGATCTCGAGGGATTTGATCCAGCCGTAGGCCGGCGCGCTGCCGCCGATCTTCTCGTTGGCCGAGAACTCCAGCGCGTGGTCCTCGTCGATGCAGATGCCGGCCGGGATCTGGATCGCCTGCGAGAGGGCGACGACCTGGTCGGGCTGGTCGTTGTTCCAGGATCGCCCGTCGCGCCCGCCGAAATGGCCGGCCGGGATCAGCTCGAGCTCCGTGGCCAGCGTCTCGCCCAGGAGCGCGTAGCAGACGCCGATCTTGGCACCGGCCGGCAGGCCATCCTCGGCACGGTTGAGCGCGATGGCTACACCGGCCCCCAACACCATGAACCTGGTGCTGGGGGCCCGGGCGACGCGCTTTGCTGGAATCAAGTTGCTTTCGGATCGCATTGTCAGCGAACCTACGGGGCACCAAAAATCGCAACCAACCCGACATATGTCGGGTGAAGCCGCGCCAAGGCCCTCGCCGATCGGCGGTGTCGCGGCCTGAAAATCGCCGCCGAGACTCACCCGCCGAGCCCACGAGGAATCGCCGCTCCCGGCGCGCGGGCCGTCAGACGGGTCCTCGCCTCGGGTTGGAAGGCCGTTTAAGCCGGAATAATTGCCGTAAGCGCCGGGTCGGGCGTCGAGCGCGGGGGTCTGGGCGTCCCGGGACGGCCTGCCGGCCGTGGCGGCCAGATTTTCGCGGGCTTCCGAATCGGGGCCCACGAGCCTATATTCGGCTCAGCGAAGGCGAGGGTTGCCAATCACGGCTTATCCCCTCGTCGGGTAAGGGCCCGGGTGATTTCCGGGCCCGTCCCTTTTCAGGGCTAGGTGAGCGCGCGGCGCCTACAAGACGCGCGGAGGCCAGAGCCGCAGGCCCAGGCGCTGGCGCTCCAGGTACGCCGCCCGGTCGACCGGCACGAACGTCCAGGCCTCGAACACTGCCCGCACCGCCTGGAACACCAGCAGCATCGGCCGGTCGCGGTTTGCCGTTTCGTAAAGGGCAAGATGCCGGCGCCGCAGCGCCACCTGGCCCGTGCGCTCGTTCCGCTCGAACAGCAGCCACACCTCGTCGGGCTTCTCGATCAGGTCGCGCAGCACCGGCAGCCACACCGTGCGCCGGGCCTGGATGTGGCTGCCCAGGATCTCCGCATCGACGGCGATCGGCGCGCCGTCGGGCGTCGTGAGCGTCGCGCGATCGGCGCCGAGCTCGCGCCGGATGGCGGCGACTGCCTGCTCGCGATCGGTGGAGGCCTCGGCCAGGCGCGGCGCCGGCCGCGGGGCAAGCGGCGCCGCGTCTCCATAGTCGGCCGGCGTGAGCGCACGATAGGCGGTGCCCTCGATGGGCTTCCATTCCGACTGTGTCTTGCCCCAGCGCTCGGGTATCGCCCGCTCGAGGCCGACATGGGCCTCGCCCACGTTGTAGTTGAAGCCGGGGTCGATGCCGCGATCGAGCGCGATGGTGCCGTCGCCGAAAGGGTCCTTGCGGCGCACCGGATCGAACTGCGGCGGCGATGCCGATTCCTTGTAGCCGAAGTCGGCCATCATCCGCCGCGACAGGCTCATGACGGTGCAGCGGCAATTCCAGCCGTTCGGCGGATAGTGCGTCTGCCACCATTCATCGTCGACCGGCAGCACCGTGCCGTGCCAGCGCCGATGATCAGGCCGCACATGCGTGTCGAGGATAGCCACGTAACGCAGGAACGGCCTGGTGCGCTTCACGCGCTGGATCTGCTCCCAGCGGCCGGCGGCGCGGGCCGCCGAGAGGTTGGTCTCGAACATCACCTTGGTGCGCCAGGCGCGGCCCTTGCGCGAGCTGTCGCCGGTGTACGACCAGCCGTGCTTGGCCACGATCTGTCTGAAGTCCTTGCGGAACTGCGCCAGCCCGGTGCCATCGTCGATCGCGCGCTGGATCGAGGCCTGCAGATCCTTGAGCAGCTCGTCCTTGGAGGCGCCGGCGACCACGAAGGCGCGGGCGTGCATTCCCTCCTTGAGATCGGTCCACTGCTTCGTCGGCAGGCGGACCTTGTCACGGAAGAAGCGCGCAGCCTCCTCGAACGGCACGCCGCCGACAGTGATCTCAGGTCTTGCGGCCACGGGCGAACCACCGGAACGGAATGATGTCAGCGTCGGCCGGCAGGCGCGCGGCTACCATCTTCTCCACTTCGCAGGCGAAGACGATGACGCCGCCCACGCCGGTGCGGCCCTGCACTACCCCGACGATGTGGTAGGCGTTACGCCCTTTGTCGGTCTTGAAGTACTGTCCAAGCCGGGGCGCCTCGCTGGAGTGAAAGCGGATCTTCAAGCTGGTGGCCCCGACCGCACTGTTCCCGGCCCGATCGGCTCCAGCATCAGCGCCTCGACGAATGCGGCGCCCTGGTAGATCGACCGCACGTCCTGCAGGGCCGGCATGGCATGGTCGACGGTGTTCTCTTTCAGCGCGAAGCTCACCCGGTCGCGAGCGATGGCCAGCCGATCGTGCAAGGTCTCGAGGAGATCGCGCTCCACATCGGTCAGCCCTCGCCGGGTGCGCTCGGGCTCCAACAGCCTGGCCAGGAGTGGTGACAAACGTTCACGCAAGGTGGCGATCGGCTCGTCGCCTTCGATCGACTGCCGCAGGGCGCTCAGGATCTGCCGGCGGAGATCAAGCATCGAGATCCCGTGCGCTGACGTTGGCCAGCGCCAGCGCCTGGCCCATCACGGTGGCGAGGTCGTCGACCTTGAGCTCGGGATAGAGCTCCATCATGCGGCTGGCGAAATCTTCCATCGTCTCGGCCGCGTTCATGGCCGCCTCGATGCGATCCAGCCAGCCGTCGATGAGCGGCTGACCGGCCGCCTCGAGTGCCGCCAGGATCTCGTCCTGGACCGCCTGCTGGCGCTTGGCGGCCGACGCGGCATTGAGGGCCGTCGAGATCTCGCGGCGTGTCGCATTCTTCGCCACCAACTTCGACCGAGGCTTCGGCTTGGCGCCAGGCGCTGGCTCCGTCGACGGCGCCGCCGGCGCCATGGCGCCCACGATCTCCTCGGCCGCTTCCGGCTCCACCAGGTTGAGCTTGTCGCGCAGCTGCTTGGCGCTGATGCGCACGCCGCGATCGGCGAGCCCGAAGGCGCCGTCGAGCGTCGCCTTGACGTCCTCGTTGCCTTCATAGTCGATCGAGAGCAGCGGCGGGTCGACCTTGGGTCCGTAGTTGATGGCGGTCCACGGCCCGACGAGCTGCTCCTGCAGCGTGTCGCACACCAGCACGGCATCGGCGTCGCGGATGTCGCCGCGCACTTCGTTCTGCTCCTTGCTGACCGCATGGCCGCCGGAGATCGCCTCGGTCGTCGTCTCCTGGCCGAGCACGAGCTTCGACTTCAGGCGGTTGAAGTAGCTGGCGAGCCCGCCGAACATGGCGCCGTCGGTCTTGGCGGCCTGGACGAACTCGATCGTCATCGTGTCCGGGATGGCGGCCGCCGCGTCCGCCCCCATCATCGTGACCGCATCGTAGAGGACGCGGCGCGCCGGCCCGTCGGTGCCCGGCGGATACTTGCCGAGGCGGAACGGCTGGCCGTAGGTGTCGGCGAAGGCCATCCAGTCCGCCACGGTGAAGGTGGTGAACATCACGGCCCAGGCGGCGATGTAGGCGATGCCGCTGCGCACGCTGAGGCCGGTCTTCGCCGGATGGCGGTGGACGATCCACTTGCCGAGCTGCAGGTCGTCGCCGCGCGGATTGCCATCGACCCGCAGCCGGAAGGTCTCGCGATCGACCAGGTCGGGGCGGAACCAGCTCATCGGCCTGAAGCACAGCCGCGCCGGCATCCAGGGAGTGCGGCTCTTGTCCCAGACGATCTCTGAGATGCTGATGCCCTTGCCGACCGCATCGAGCAGGTCGAACAGCTCGGCCTGCAGGCGCTTGCGCTGGGTCCACTTGCGGAAGGCGTTGGCAATCTCGACGTCCTTCGCGGCGGTCGAGGCGGCCTCAACCTTGACGGTGAGCTGCGAGACGGCGCGCTTGCGGGTGCCGAGCACCGACGCGTAGTGCGGGTCGCGCTCCTCCATTTCCTCGGCGAGCTCGAAGTATGCCATCGGCGTGCCGGCCTTCACCTCGGCCAGGATCGACGCCAGGCGCTGGGGCGTCATGCCCCGCATCAACTCCATCGCGGGATACCGGCGCACGCCGCTCACGGTCGGACCGCCGATCTCCTTGTCGAGATCGTCGACCATGAAGGGACGCCCGGAGCTGTCGACGATGGTTGAAGGTCGAGCCATTGGATTCCTCAGCGATATCGGCCGCGGCGAAGCCCGCTCGGGAGATCCCCGAAGCCATCGTCTTCGTCGCGCATCAGGAAATCGAGGCCGCGCTCGCTCGTGCCGATGTAGCGGTCGCGGCCGTGGGTGTTGATGGCGTCGTAGCCGGCCTCCCACGTCTCGGCGCGCGCGGCGGCCGTCAGGTTCAGGAAGGCGATGGCGGCGTCGCCGTGGCGTTTGCCCTTGCCCCTACCGCCACTCTGGTCGCTGCCCTGGTTCTGCTCCGGAATCACCGGCACGCCCTTTACGACCTTCACGGCGCGCAGATCGTCGTGGACGTCGCGATCGGCGGGAACGTCGGCGCTCTTGTCCTCGAGCCTGGCCTTCGCCAGCGGCCAGTTGAGGCGGTACCATTCCAGCGTCGCCTTCACTTCCTCGATTCGGCTGGCACCGAACTCGCCGCGCATGAACTCGGCGAGCTCGGCGCCGTTGCCCCGCGCATCGAGCTTGCCGTGCCGGAAGCTTGGCAGGCGCAAGGTCACCCACTTGAAGATCGTGCGGTGCTGGGCGAAGGGGCAGTTGTAGAGCTCGAGCAGGAACGGCGTCTTCAGCCGCGTGTCCTTCAGGCGCTGCGCCGGCCAGTAGGTCGTGCGGTTGGCCGATCGGCCGAAGTCGCCGCCGAAATAGCTGGGCGCCTCCTTGTCCATGGCGTCGAGCAGCGGCTGCAGCTCGTCGCGGCACCTGGCTTCGACCTCGGCGTCGCGGATGTGCAGCGGCAGATCGAGGAAATTGTCCGCGAAGTCCCAGCGCACGACCGGGATCGACTTATCGACGCAGGGCAGGATCAGCGACAGCGGCAGATAGGTGCCGCCCGACTGCGCCGGGATGCAGTCGAGCTCCTCGGCGTCGTTCGGCCGGTAGAAGGCGCGGACCTTGGTGACGAATTCCTTCTCGCCGTCTTCGGTCCACGCCTCGCCCTTGGCCTGGCACCGCGACCGATAGAGACCTTCGCGGACAGCATCCTCGAAGGTGCACCGGTGCAGCGAATAGGGAATGCGCTCGGCCCGGCACTCTTCGATCAATTCATTGAAGTAGTTGTCGACGCTGTTGTGCGTCGAGATGATGCGGACCTTGCTGCCCAGGATGATCAGCGCGATCGCCGCCTTGATCAGGCCAGCCAGATCGTCCTGGAAAGCGGCCTCGTCGATCACCACAACGCCCTGGCGGCCGCGCAGCGAGCGTGGCCGCGACGAGAGCGCCAGGATGAAGAAGCCCGACGGGAAATCGATGCGGAACGACTTGATGTTGCGCGAGTTGCCGTGGTCGTCGACGTCCTCGATCAAAACCTCGCCGATTTCGCCGGCAGCGTAGTTCAGGCCGATCGCCCAGCGGCCGCAGGCGTCGATGTATTCGCGCGCCATGTCGAGCGTGGTGCCGATGTAGTAGACGTTGTCGCCGCCGGCCTCGCGGGAAGCGGCGGCGATCATGACGTCGTCGGCCGCCTCGCCGAAGGTGAAGCCGGTGCGGCGACCCTTCTCGGCGATCTTCACCTCGGATTGATCGGCTACCCACTTGCGCTGGCTGGCGCGCAACAGGCCAAGGTCGCCTGGCGCGTCGTAGGACAGCACCGCGGGGATGTTGCCCGGCGGCGCGCGATCGGGCGCGATGGTCGCTGCCGTGCTCATCCGGCGATGCCCAGGATCTTCTGCCGGATCTCGGCGACGGCTTCCTTGGTGAGGCCGCGCTGCTTGGCGACCTTCTCGACTTCGCTCGCCGCGCGCTGCCGTTCCTTCTCCACGGCGCGCTTGGCGATCATCATCTCGCGCTCGAGCGTGATCTTGTCGGTCGACGCAGCGGCCCGCACGGCGCCGGCGAGCAGCGACAGATCCTTGGGACTCACCTTCTCGGCGTCCTTGGGCGACATGGCCATCATCCGCTGGAACGCGAGCGACTTCAGGATCTCGTTGTTGACGATCGACGCCGGGCCCGTCGGGTCCTTGGCGCGCTCGCGCGCGAAGAACTCCGCCATCTTCACCGACTTCATGAAGACGGCCTCGTGCTGCTCCTGGCGCACCTTGTGCCGGCCGACGGCCGAACGGCTGACGTCGCCGCCCCTGTCGCGCACCAGCTCCCAAAGTTCGTCGACGCTGAGCCGGCCTTCCTCGATCGCCATGTTGAGCTCGGCCCGCACGTCGGCCGGCAGGGCGTCGATCGTGCTGAGGCGCTTCCGCTTTTTGCTGCCAGGACGCAGCTCAACGATCTTGCCGTCTTCGGGAGTGTCGCTGTCCACGGTCAGCGCCGCCTGTCCGGACGCTTCTCGATATCGGGGTGCACGCGCTTGGCATCGGCGATCGCCCGACCGCCGGCCAGGATTGTGGCGTACATGTCGCCAGCGATCTCCTCGGTGGCGACGAGTCCCTGGTCCGCCAGCCAACTCAGCTCCGTGCGCACCTGGTCGCGGTCGCTGCGGATGCGGCGGCTGTTCAGCACCGGCTCGATGAAGAGCTCTCCCGACTGGCCGTCAGGCGTGTCAGCCAGGATCTCGAGGATGACGCGCCGGCGCGCGCGGCGCAGCGTGTCGGCATAATCCAGGCTCATTCAACGACCTTGGCCAACTTGAGATTGAGGAGATGTTGTTCAACGCGGTCGACCGAACTCCCCATGCGGTCGACCGTGCTGTCGAGGCCGTGCATATCGGCCGAGAGTTTGCTGACGTTGGCGGTGAGCTCGCTGATCGCCTCGCGGAGGCGATTGACGTCGCTGTAGTTGGGCAGCGCGCCGACGTCCTTCGTCAGGAGATCGATCTTGTGATCTGCTTCGGTGATTCGCCTATCGCATTCATCGACCTGGTCATGCAGCACCTTCTCGACGGCCATCATGTCGTTCGTGGTGGCGAACTTGGCGAGATCCTCGGGCTTGACGACGTTTCGCCGTAGAGCCGTGAAGGCCTGCCAGAGCAGAGTGCCGACGGCGATGCCGGGAACGATCCAGTCGCGGAATTCCTGCCACATCAGCCGGCCCTCACCAAAACGCGCCCGCGGCGGACATGAAGGCGAGGCCGGACGCAATGCCGACCAGTTCCCACCAGCATGCCGCCACGCCGAAGGCTGCCGCGAGGCCGAAGGCCGCTGTCGCCGCCGTCCACATCAACGTGCCGCCTTCTTGCAGGCCCGAACCTCGTCGCGCATGCGGCCGTAGTCCGGCATGAGGCGGCCGCGCACGATGCCGTCGCCGGGCAACGCCTGCAGCTCGGCCAGCGCCTGGTCTTGGACGGCGGCGGAGTACTCGACGAGCTGGGGGCACACCGGCGGCGCTCCGCTAGAAGGTGTGCTGCTGCAGGCGGCCGTCAACGTCGCCAGCAGTATGGGGGCCAGCAGCGTTCGCATCTTGCATCTCCTTTGCGGTGTCGAGGGACGTAGCCAGAGAGTCGGCGCGCTCCGCATCGCGTCCGCTCTTGCGGATCGCGGCATAGACACCGAGCAGCGCGAGCGCGATGCCGCCCACGAAGACGATCTTTCCCCACGCCGCGGTGAGGATCGGTGCAAGCCGCGCGACGCCGGCGGCGAACAGCGCACCGATCATTGCCCCACCAGCGTGCCGGCGGCGGCCTGCGCCGCGGCCTGCTCCCGGTCGCGGCGGGCGCGCTTGACGCGCTCCCAGGCGGCCACCGCGATGCCGACGATGGCGATCACCGCGAGTGCGATCTTTAGCCAGAACAACGCCTGCGCGATCGCCGGCGAGGTTCCGGAGAACGGCGCCAGGCCTTCGGCCGTCTGGCGCAGCGGTTCCTGCACCGCCGTCACGGTCTCCTGGACCGCCGACGGCTGCTGCGTCGAATCCTGGATCACGGCGACGCCGCCGCCCGCGATCGTGGCGCCCGAGGCCACCGTGAGGCTGGTCGCCGTTTTCGACGTGGTCACGCCGACCGGCTTCACGACACCGGCCAGGCGCAGCCCGTCCTCGATCTCGTTGCCGGCATAGGGCATGCCGCCGCACTCGTGGATGATGATGGCCGCCACTATGCCGTGCAGCGTCTTGTAGTCACGAATGTCGATCTCGGCGTCGGCGCCGACGCCGGCGCGCTTGGCGACGGCCGCCACGTAAGCGCCGGTGTCGTTCTCGACGGGCGGCGCCCAGGTGTTGATGATCTGCCGCACCGTTCGCTGGTTGAGACGGTCACGGTAGGCGAACAGGTTCTTGGCCAGCGCGCGGATGCCGTGCTCGGCCGAGACGAACACGCAGAAGCGGCCCTTGGTGAGCTCGCCGCGCTGGAAGTCGCTGAGGCGGATATCGCCCGTGTCGCGGATCTCGCCCTGCCACAGCTCGTTGCCGCGGTCGATGTTGCCGGGATTGTTGTTGTAGAAGCCGCGCGAAGTGCGAGGGTCCATGTCAGCCTCCGGTCGTCGGTTTAAAGATGCAGCGCACGACGCCGTCGCGGATGCAGATCCACCAGTCGTCGTCGATCGAGGGATAGAGACCACGGCCGATCAGGCGGCGCGGCATCAGCACCTCGTCGCCCGCGCCGACAGCAACATAGACGCCCTCGGGCGCCTCGCGGAACTTGGTGGCACCCTCGCGACGGCAGTCGCCGACGCCGCAGCAGTGGCTGCCGCTCTCGGCGACGTAAGCCTTGTTGGTCTCGATCCAATGCGCCGCGCCGTGCGAATTAGCGCGGCGCGCCATGCCACCGAGCATTTCGGCTCCGAAGCAGAGCAGGAGCAAACAGACGATGAGGATTAGCGGTCGGGCTTGCATTCGAGCCTCGGCAAGGTGAGGCTCGACGCTAGGGAGATGAGGCCCTCAGAACCAACCCGACATATGTCGGGCGAAGAGCGCTAGGCGGAGGCCTCGGCCATAGCCGTGGTCGACGCGAGCTCGCGCACCCGCCGCCCGTTCACATCGTCGCGATAGTCGCCGAACTGGAAGATGGCCATGCCATCGCCGAAGCAGAGGCCGAGGTAATGCTCACCCAGGCTTTTCCAGCTGGCGGCCCACAACAGGCGTTGCTCGGCGCGCTCCTGCTCGTCCTGGGTCAAGCTGGAGGTCCGCGCCGCGAAGCTCACGATCGGCACGATGACGGCGGACTTCTCGCGGCCGAGCAGCGCTGCCGAATGTCGAAGGCCGTCGACGATCGTGCCAGCCCGGTGCATGAGCGCGTCGAGCTTCAGCGGATCGACGGGTGCATCCTCGAAGCAGAACTCGACGTCGATCGGATCACCGTCGGCCGGATGGAGATGAACCGCCAGCCGCTGGAATGTGTCGCCCAGCGACTCCACCGTTGCCGCCTCCTTGATGGCCGCCGCGAGGTTGCGTCTGTACCAGCGGTCCTTGCGATCGACTGGGTCGACGCTAGTGCCCACGCTGTCGGCCAGAATGAGACGGATGGCGGTCATTTCGTCCTCTGATCGATTCTCACCAGCCGCCACTCCTTGGCCGTGAAGATATCGAGGTCTTCACCGGCACTCGAAGTGAAGGCAAACAACGGGATCTCGGGGTCACCGGAGATGAAGTCGGTGATGTGAAGCCTACCTGAGATCACCCGCCCGTCGCCGTAGCGAAGCTCCGCAGGCCCGGTATCCGACCAGTCCGGCAGGTCGTTCGCGATGCTTCTCCAGGCGGTGAGTTTCGAATTCATGGAATCGATCCTACACCGTCACGACCGCTTCGAAAGCGCGTCGAACAGCCCCGGCTGCCGGCTCTCCCTGGGCACGCGATGCTTGGCGCCCCGGCCGGCGCGGATACGATGCACGGAGTCGACGTGCATGCCTAGCTCCCGCGCGACGGCATTGGCCTTCCGCCGATCGGCGTTGATCGCCCGGTGCTTGGCCTCGGTGCGCAGGCCCTCGGCCAGCGGGATACGCACGCTGCGCGTCCCGCCCAGGGCTTTGGCGACAGCGAGGGCGACACCGGGCCCGCACAACTTGGCGATCTTGGTGCGGTGGCTGCGCGCGATCGCCGGGATGTAGACCTCCTGGCCGGCATAGTGCTCGAGCAAGCGCATGACGCCGTCGTAGCCGCAGATCTCCGCCACCGGCTTCAGCTGCCCGGGCAGCCGGTCGATGCGGGGATCGCGGAAGACGCGCGGCGTCGCCATCTGGTCTAGCCGGCCTCGCCGGTGTTTGCCTGGTGGCGCCGGCCGAGGCGCTGCCTGCGCACCAGAGCGCCCAGCTTCATTGCCAGGTTGTCGAGATCGACCGGCTCCATCTCCTCGAGCGGCATGTCGCGCGGCACAACGCGCCATGCCCGGGCGAAGCCCATCAGGCCCGAGTCGCCTTCCACCTTGGCCCAGTTCGCTGCGTGCAGCCGGTGCCATTGCAGCCGCACCAGGGCGCGGCGTGGCGCGCGCTTGTCGGCGCCGGCCGCCAGGCCGGTCAGCCCGACGCGCTTGCCCCAGTCCTTCAGCGCCTCGATCACGTCGGAGAGCTGCTCGGCGTTGCAGAAGCGCATGTCCTCGCGCGTGGTCTGTCGCTGGACGAAGGCGGCAAGCGCGAGCTCGGAGCCAATCTCGATTTCGTCCAGGTTGAAGAGGTTGAGCCACAGCGCACGGCAGCGGCGCGCCATGGGCGAGTCGGCGATCGGCCGGGCGCTGGCCTTCTTGCCGGCGCCGAGCCGATCGAATTCCTTCAGCACCGCGTAGAGCTGCTGGTCGTCGCACAGGGCCGCCGAGCGGTGGCCGGTGATGCGGCAGAGCACATCGCGATAGCTCTCGTCGGAAAGCGCGAGCTCCTTCTGCTGGATATGGATTTTCGCCAGCAGGTTCTTGCGCGCGCCGTCCGCCGCCATGGGCATCGGTGCGAGCGGCGGCCTACGATAGGGACGCCGGCTCATTTGCCGGCCTCCCCGGCCTTGTTCACCGCTTCGACGATGTCCGGCCATTGCAGGCCGGCGCCGCGGGCCACCTCGAGGCAGCGATCGAAGACTTCGCGGGCATCGCCCTTGAACGAAAGGCGGCCGGTGAACTTGTCGACCATGCCGAGCCGATGGATCTCGGCCGACAGCGGCCGAAAGAGTTCGTGCAGTGCGGCCAGGTCCTCGTTGCGCGGATGGCGGATGCGATAGGCGCGCCAGGTCGTGTCGAAGGCGAACAGCAACCCAAGCAGCGGGAAGGTCTCGAAAGGGTCGGGCCCGATCGGCGGCGGCGCGGCGTCGGCCGCGGGGGCTTCGACGGTGCTCATGACTCGACATAGCCTAGGGCGTCGGTGATCGGATTCACCACACGCACGCAGATGCGGGTCAGGACTTCAGAGCTGACCAGCCGCTTGCCGCCAACGATCGCCTTGACGATGGCCTCCGCCATGTCGACAGCGAGCTCGATCTCGTCGCCCGACAAGTTGATGTCGGCGCCTGACGCGATGGCAGCGTCGATGCGCGCGGCCAGGCGGCTCGCTCCGGCGCGGAAGTAGCCGTCGCGGATGGAGACGTTCTCGGCGATCACAATGCACAGGTCACGGATGGCTTCGACGACCGGCGGCGGCAGGCACATATTCGATAAAGTGGCGCGTTCCATCTGTGCCTCCTCAGTTGAGCAGCGCGGGCCGCTCGGCCTCGAGCGCATGTGATGGTGCCACGCCGAAACGATTCGCCATGGCGAAGGATGCGACGCGGTGGCGCGCGGCATGAATTCGCGCAATGCGTCTGGGAACTGTTCGCTCTGCAGCGCGTCAGGGAGTTGCAGCTGGGCCCCCAGCATGCAGCCCGAATCCCAGGCCGACTGGTAGGTGATGGTGACGTGCCACCACGCGCCGGCGGGAAGCATCTCCAGGTCCTTGGGCAGGAACGTCTCGATTGCACTCACTGCCGCCCGCTGGATGACTTCAGGAACCATCGCGTGCGCAAGGCGGAGCGAAACCCAGCCGCCGTCGGCGAATGCCCCGCCGACAGCGGCGAGGGCGATCACATAGTGTCCGGCGGGAAGGAGCTTGTCGGTCATGTCACTCCTCCTCGTCGGCCGACGCGGCGACCGGCTTCAGCCACCAGTCGACGTGCTTCTCAGCATCAGACTTCGGGAAACTGACGAAGGCCTCACTGCCGGCAGCGGTGACGTTGATGCCGAGCTTCTTCAGGATCTCGCCCGACAGCTTCGCGAGGCCACCCTTCAACACAGTCGTCTTGACCTTCAGCACCGTCTTTCGCTGCGACTGCGTGAGCTGATCGACGATTCGCTTGATGAGGGTTTCGGTCTCCGGCAGCTCGAGGCGGCCCTTGCCCTTGCGCCAGCCCACACGCACACCATGAAACTCGATGCTCTGCGGGCGCTTGAAGAGCGCCGGCGCGCGGTCGACCAGGGAAAGCAGTTCGGCCTGCTGAGTCAGCACCGCCGTCGCGGCCTCCTTCAGCGGCCGCTCGAAATCCTCGCGCACGGCAAGGAGCTTCGCTTCGGCGCGCAGGATCTCCTTGGCGAGCCGCAGGCGGGCATCCGCCAAGGCCTTCGCTCCAGTTTCGATGAGATCCATCTCGATGTCGGTTTGGGTCATGGGCTACCTGCTCTTGAGGGTGGTGGTGGCGATGTGGAAGGCGAGTGCGCGGCATCCGACGTCGGACAGTGGCTGCGCGCGCTCGTGGGACCGGAGGCCGTACCAATCGCGCTCGGCGCCGAACTTCGAGTGCCGGAGCTCGATCGTGGGGACGCTGACGTCTTCGTCGTTGCGGACCAGGATGGCGGTGGTGCTCACGACTGGTTCTCCTTGCCGTTGATTTCGTCGGCGGCGCGCATGAGGCCGGCCAGGACGGCGCCGGGGTTGGCGCGTACGGCGGCGATCAGGTTCCGCCGGAGCACGCGCAGGAGCGCGTCGAGTTGGCGCTCAGCCGAGGCTTGGTCCGTGTCGTTCTCCTGGATGGCTCGCCGGTGGCCATCGACGGCGCGCTCGGAGCGGCGCTGGGTGATGCCCGGCACGAGCGCCTCGATGGCACGCCGGACGTCGGCGAGCTTGGAAGCGACCGCCGGCGTCTCGCCCTCGAGGCGTGCGACTTTGCGCGTCGCATACAGCACGGTCGTGGGATCGAGATTGAATGCGGCGGCGACGTCGGCGCTCGTCTCGCCAGTGAATTCCACGCACAGCGCCATGGTCACCTGGCGCGCCCAGCTGTGGCAGGCGTTCTGACGACGGCCGCGAATGTCGGCCGCCGTCACGCCAAACTCGTCCGCCACCGCATCGACGATGTGCGCCATCAGCTCGGCTTGCGAGTTGCTGAGGAAGGCGTGCGGTGCGGCTCTGCTCATGACCGGAACGACTCCAGGACGACAACGCCCTGCAGGCCCCTGGCCGGCATCACCGCCACGTTGTCGGCGCGCGGCGGGTCGATCATGCGGCCGTAGAGCCGCTCGGCCGCCATCGCGCGCTCCTGCAACTGGCGCATCGGATCGTCGGAGTGATGCGCTTCGGCGCGCTCCATCTCGCGGGCGAAGATGCCGAGATCGCGCAGCACTTCCTGCACGATCTCGCTGGCGCGGCGCAGCTCCGCCGGCTTCGGGCCGTCATTCTCCTTCAGCCACCAGATGGTGCGGTCGATCAGGTCGCTCAGCCTCAGGGTCGACATGCCGGCCTCCTCAGCTGTTGCCGATCGGGCCGGCGCCGACACGGCTCCAGGCGTCGCGCATGTACGCGATAGTGCGGGGCTCCTTGTTGCCGGCGGCCATGGCCGTCGCCGCAATCAGCGTCTTGGTGAGCGCGCGCAGCGCACCCGGCTTTGAGGCGACGAGGCGCATGAACTGGCGCTCGTCCTTGTCCTCGACCGACCAGGCCTTGAGCAGCGAGTCGACGTCCTGGTTGGCGGCGCGCGCGAGGGTCAGCCGCAGGCCGATGCGGCTGTAGAGCTGGGCGAGCTGCGGCGTGCGCTCGGGATCGCCCAGCTTGGAGACGATGCTCTCGTTCCCTACCAGGACGACGCCGCAGCGCGCCTTGTCGTGCACGGTGCGCAGCTGATCGATCGCGGCGCTCTGAAGGTGCTGGGCTTCATCGACGATCAGCAGCGCTTGACGGTCCTTGAGGCGGCGCACGACGGCGTCGGCGATCGCCACGGCGCTGCGCTCGGATGCCTTCACCGTGCTGGCGAGCTCGGACAGCAGATGGTGCACGCTCGACTTCGCCGGCTCCATGGTCGCCACGAACACGGCAGGATTGGCCGCACGGTAGTACTCGAGGGCACAGGTCTTGCCGGTGCCGGGCGAGCCGACGATGACGCCGAAATCAGAGAGGGTTTGCGCCCACGTCAGCAGCTCGACGATCTGCTGCGCCGTCTTGGTCTGCAGGAAGGCCGGCGCGAGCGGCACGATGGCCTTGATGCTCTTGCGGTTGCGCCGGGCCTCGAGCCACTTGGCGACCTCGGCCGCGACGCGGGCGTTGTCGCCGGCATAGCTGCCGTTGATGAAGGCATTGAAGGTGCCGGTCGGGATGTTGGCCTCGTCGGCCGCGGCCCGCTGCGTCATCTTCTCGCCGCCGATGATGCTGTTGGCGTCGGTGCGGATGCGCGCGACCGCAGCATCGTCCAACGTCGTTTCGTTCTGGGCGTCGTTCATGTATGCTTGCTCCTTCAGTGCTGCGTTTGGGCTTGAGGCCCGACGTCACGGCGCCGGCGACTAGACCTCGTCGGCGCCGTTTTCCTGCGCCCGCACCAACTTCAGGAAATTCCTGATGCCGGCCTGGCCGCGTTGTTCTGGTTCGTCCAAATCGCGATCTGCATCGGGCCGCATGGCGAGCGCCGTGTTGCCGGCGCCGAACATCGGCCGGACGACGGTGGGCTCTGGCACCGGTGGCGCGTCGAACTGCGGCATCAGCGCCGCGACCTGGTCGATGCCGATCACGCGCTCCGCCGCGAGCATGTCCTTCTGCGCGCGCATCCAGCCGGCGCGGGCATGGGCATGGCGGCGGGCGGCGTCGACGTCGGCGAAGCCCACGGCCTCGATGACGGGAGCGCTGCAGATGTAGGAGCCGTCGAGCCGGTAGGCGTGCACCTGGTCGTGCAGCGCCTGCGGATCGAAGCGGACGATCAGTCTGTGCTGGGCATACTCGACCAACTGCTCGGTCCAGAAGCGGTTGCCCAGGAGCTCGATCGAGCCGTCACGCCGGCTGCGCACGCCCTCGGCCGCGAGCAGCCACAGGCGCTGCTGCTCTTCCGAGGCGCGGCGAATCGGCGAGACGCGGTAGCTGTCGAGAAACACGTCGTCGAAGGAACGGCCGTTGACCACGGCGGCACGCCTGCCCTGGCGGGCGTTGTGCAGCGTGATGCCCTCGGAGACGACGGCGATGAAGGTGTCGATCGGCACCGCGCTGTTGCCGTAGTTCTCCGGCTTCGCCATCGGCGTGTTGCCCGTGTAGGCGCCGGCGAAGCGCGGGTCCTTGGCGATGTCCGAGCAGAAGTCCCGGAAGGCGCGCTCGATCGGCTTGCTCTGCCCCGAGTACGGCGTCGTCCAGTGAACCTGCACGCCCAACGTGGTGAGCACGCCGGCGGCGTCCTCTTCCTTGACCTTGAAGCGGTAGCGGGTCGGCGTGCCGCCGGTCAGCCACTTGGCGGCGAAACCGCGGCCGTTATCCAGCCAGCAGTGATCGGGCACGCCGAAGGTCGACACCATGTCGCCCAGCGCCAGGCGTACGAGGCCGGCATGCTCGGAGCGGTCGATGCGCCAGCTCAGGATTTTGCCGGAGTAGAGATCCTGGAAGGCCACCATCATCGGGCGGCCGATGCTGCCGTCGGGCCATTTGGCGAAGACGTCCCACTTGTGGCCGTCGGCGTTGACCGCGTTCAGCGCATGGAAGATCGAACGGTCGCGCTGTTGCGCCGGGTAGAGCTCCTTCAGCGCCTCCATGCCCTGGCGGCCGGCGACGATGACAGTGCGCGGCAGCGCGTGCAGCTTGCGCTCGATCGTCTTGGCCGACGGCAGCTCCCAGCCGTGCTCCTGGGCGGCGCGCTCGAGGCGACGCCAGCAGCTGGTGAAGGGCGGTTGTTCGACGCGCAGCCAGTCGGCCCGGATGAAATCCCAGGCGTCGCCGTCGACCGGCTTCTCGCGCCCGCGCGCGCCGACGTGGCGCGGCACCAGGTAGGCCTGCCAGTCGGGCCGCTCGATGCCGTCGACCTTGGCGCGCCACAGGCGAAGGGTGCGCTCGGCGACGCCGGATTCGGCCGCCAGCAGCGCGAAGGCGGCGCAGCGCGGCGTGCCCGACAGCGACAGCCGCTCGATCGCGTCGAGCAGTTTCACGCGCTTGCCGGCCTCGTCCTTGCGGTGCTGCGGCTGGGCATCGAACTGGCGCCAGATCTCGCTGCGCTCGAGCGCCGGTGCGGTCTGTTGCTCGCTCTCGCCCGCTTCCGGCAGATCGAAGGTGGTGACGGTCACCTTGCCGATCGCGATCTTGGTGCGCGCCTCGGCCGGCAGAATCGACCAATGAAATTCGAGGCCGCCGCCGCGACCCTTGCGGCGGCGCCAGGTGCCCTGATCGTTCAGCGGCCATTGCTTCGCCGGCGGCGTCCACTCGTCGCGCTTGGCCAGCAGCTGCACGCCGCGCTCCGTCGTCGGCAGGCCGGGGAGCCCGAGTGCTGCGATATCGGCGGCGCTCAACCAGTGGCTCATCGCGTGGCGACCTCCGCCGTCGGCGACGCGGCGAAGGTGGCCTTGAATTCCTCGGTCAAAGCAGCGGCGGCGGCGGCGTAACGCAGAGCGCGACGGAGCGCTGTTATGTTCTGTGTCCGCAGGGCGACGTCGAGCTCGTGGGCCGCACTGTCGAGTTGCCGCCGCAACACCTCGAGCCGCCCGATCTCATCGACCGTGATCGGAAATCGGTGCCCGACGCGAAAGGCTGGGCGGTCGTACAAAGTGGTCATCGTCCCCCCGAACGTCTGTGCATGCGTGTCAGCGTGATCTGGCGGTCGATTTCCTCGCGCTTCTCGGCGAGCTCGACTTCCTTGATCGCATCGGCGTAGCGCTCGTCGACGACGCTCCAGTCGAAGAGCTCGGCGAGCAGCTCGAGGAGGCGGCGATCCCGGGTGGCATGCACCAGGGCGACGAAGCGGACGACGTTGATGGTGTGGGTTTGCCGGCCGGGGCTCGCGTAGGCGTTCAGCATGGCGGTACTGACGCGCTCGCCGAGATAGTTGGTCATTGTCTGGGCGACGTCACAGCGGTCGAGACCGCAGTCCCGAAGCGCTACGACGATGGCCTTGCAGATCCGGCCGTCGAGCGAGGAAGCGCGGACTTGGTCCGGCTCGAACTTCTTCACCGGCTCGGGCGGCTGCCAGCTCAACAGGTCCTTGGTGTAGGGATCGCGGATGCGGCGCGTCATGCTGGCGGCTCGAGCGTGAGGACCAGAATCCGCTCAACATCCGATTGCCGCTGTCGATGCGCACGCGCGACGAGCTCAACCGCCTGGTCAACGCGCTGCCTCAGATCAAAGGGCAGCTCGCTGTAGGTGGTTAGGAGCACGTCGGCGCCGGTCAGCATGTCGCCGAGGCCCGTGGCAAGCCACTGCAGGCTTACCCCTTTGGCGAAGGCCAACTTCGCCATCGCCTCGAACGTAGGCGCGGACTTGCCGGCAATCCAATTTTGGAGGGCATCTGTCGATCGTTCAGCGACTTGTGCGGCCTCGCTCCGGGTGTCGAAAAGATCAAGCAGGCTCCTGATCCGGTTTGTCAGGCCCGCATCGAAAAGAAGGGTGCCGGCGACGCGGGAGGTCGCCGCCGGCGGCGTGTCACGGGGAACGCGAGGGGGCGCCGGTGACACGCTCTTTTTCATCGTGCGGCCTTGCGCTCGAGCAGTTCGGCGAGCTCGGCATCGAACGCCTTCACGAAGGCCGCCTTTGTCTTCTTCGAAGTGCGCCGCCAGATCGTGATCAGCGCGCTCAGTTCCTTGTCGCGGTTGGCCGGGCTGTCCTTCGGGCCGGCGACGACTTCCTTGAAGGGCTTGCCTGCGGCGAGGCCGGCCAGGGCTTTGGTGCGCTTCGGGCCATCGAGCTTGGCCAGGCGCATCAGGTCAGAGTGGTTCTCGGCGATCGGGTGGCCTGCGATCTTGTCGCGGATCGGGGCCAGCAGGCGCGCCAGCTTGAGGTCGCGATAGATGGACCGCTCGCTGAGGTCGACCTTCTCCGCCACTTCAGCCGGAATCCGCTCTGCCAACTTGGCAAAGCTTTGATTCGATAGACTCTTCTCGTCCGCTCCGCCCTTGCGGATCACCCCGGCATGATGAAACCAGCGCTGGACAGTAAACGCCCGATCGAGGGCATTAAGATCGCTGCGCATGAGATTTTCCTCGATCTCACGCAGCTCGCGGGCATCTGCATCGCCCTCGAATTTCTTCGCCCGCAGCGACGACCAGCCGTTGATCTTGGCGCCGGCAATACGATGCAGCCCGAAGACCAGGTGCCAGCGGTCCTTGCCGGCCGGGCTCACCTCGATCGCCTGCAGCTGGCCGCGGTTCTTCATACTGTCGGCGATCAGGGCGGCGCGGGCCTCGTTCAGGGGCCGCAGGCGCCTACCGATGACGATCCGGTCGAGCGCGATGTCAAACTCGGCGCTCATGCCGCCAATTCCTTCGCCAATTTTGGACAGAGTCTCGGGTCGAAACCGCGCGTAACGTTCTGGCGTCGCACGATCCCTTTCGGGCGACCGTCGCTGCTGTAGTGGGAGGGAAACAGGTCGTGAGCGGTGGTGCCGAGGAAGTCCGCGAGGCGCTCGTCGAGCACCGGCCAGGCCCGTGTGCGCTTCCAGCGCTGGCTGAGAGCCGAAGGCGAGAAGCCGAGGCCCTCGCTCAGCTTCGAGACGGTATGGCCGCGCCGCTTTATTTCGGCTTTGATGTCTTCGGCGTCTCTAAAAGCCCTGGGCATCGGGGTCTACGGTTTCTCGTAGTTGAACTATCGGAATACTGACAATAATGGCCAGAAAACCAGAAAGCAATAGCCGGGAAACCGGAAACGGGGGACGCCAGCGCGGAATCCGATCGGATGCGTCGGTAAAGGACGTTTTTCTGTCGGTGCGCCGGGACTTGGCTGAGGGCGTTGCCCAGGGATTTTCCGAATCGGCCGAGCACTACGGATTCGGCGGCCGGCTACGCTATCTGTGGAAGCGAAGCCGGCTGACGGTCGGGGAACTGAGCGACGCCATCGACGTATCGACGTCGACCTTCAACGCCTGGATGGCCGGGGCCTCGTCGCCTGGGCTCGACAACCTGGTGCGCATTCAGGAAGTGACGGGCATTTCGGTCCAGTGGCTCGCCACCGGGCAAGGCCCGATGGTGCTCGGTGACGATGGCAACCGACTCCCCGCCGTCCAAGGTCAGATCGAAGGCTTCGTGTACGTGCCGCGCTACGATGTGCGCGCCGGCGCGGGCTCAGGCCAGATCGTCGAGAGCGAAAACCTCAAGGGCTTCGTCGCTTTCCGCGAGGATTGGGTGCGCACCAGGTTGCGGCGCAATCCGGCCTACCTGAAGGTGATCGAGGCCTTTGGCGATTCGATGTCACCGACGATTTCCGACGGCGATATCATGCTCGTCGATACGTCGGAAGACCGCGTCCGCGGGGCGGCGATCTACATCGTCCTTGCAGGCAACGAGGTGATCGTGAAGCGCGTCGAGCTCAAGATCGACGGCACCCTCGAGGTGAAGAGCGACAACCCGGCCTATGAGCCTATAACCTTGCGAGGCCACCAGATCGCCGAGCTGCGCGTGATCGGCAAGGTCGTCTGGTCCGGCGGGTTGGTTTAGGAGCGAAAATGCATCGCCTCGCTGCAATTTGGCTGTTGGTCGGCTGCACTGCCGCCTGCGGCTACACCGTCGACGAGGTGAAGGAGACTGAGCCGCGTTTTACGGTGACGGTCCCCGCGCCATGGGATCGTGTAGGCACCTGCATCGCCGCCGCTTACACGGGTGGCTATCAGACGCTCTATTTGCCAGTTCCGAGCGACCGTAAGGCTCAGATCATCATGAAGATGATCGGGCCGGGCATCGTCCAATACCAGTCGATCATGTTCGTCTTCGACATTGAGGGCGGCGATCCGACGAAGGTGACATTCCGCCGCCGCCCGGCGCATAGTTCCTTTGATACTGAAGCCCGAGAGATCATTGATCGCTGCGGCAAGACGTAGATGCTGCTCATTTGAGCAGTATCGGCGAAACAGATGAGCGGTAGTTTCGGCCCCAAATTCGCTCCTAACGAAGTCTTCATCCGGTGGGGATGGGACAGGATCATGGCGACGACCGACCTGCCGCAAGCGGTGTCGGAGCCTATTTACGCCGGTTGGCGGGATGCATTCGTAGGGGGTGATCCGCGACGGGAGCGCAATGCGCTACGCGACGGCCTTGCTGACCAAGAGTTCCGATGGCTGTGGCTGGAGCGGAGTTTCGACTGGATTAAGCGGGTCATAGAGCCCGTTCACGGCTGGCCCTACACTTGGCGGACGCCGCGGCGAAAGATCTTAAGGTTGCCCAAATCGAAGGTCGATCTTCTCGGTGGTGATCTGGGCGGCATGGTCTATCAGGCGCGAGACCGGACGAACTATGCAAGGTTGCGCCAATCCAAATGGCCGGCAGTTCGAACGGACGAGGTCGTTCTAGTCGCCGAATGGGGCTGCCTCGCGGAGAATGCGATCGCCCGCCTCTTCGTCGACAGGTTCGCGGCCGGTGATGGAACGGCTTGGCCACCCTATTTCCCGGGCGATCGCACCACGGTCCGCTTCGAGGTGCATGGCGGGCACAAGTACACGAGCGCCGGCGAGATCGCGCGCTGCCCGGCAGCTCTCGTTGAGCCGCTGTGGCCCATTTCGGCCAATATGCCATTTCCGGCGCTGCCGTAGGCCGGATTCGATTCGGAGTTCGCCTGGGCCCGCGGAAGCTAACCCATTGATCTGACACATCTCCGAATCGGCGCTCGTTCGGTCATCGGATTCGGGGTTCAGGCGCCGAACTCCGAATCGATGTTGCCAGAGATCGGGTACGGTGCCCGACCTGGTCGTCGCTCAGGTGCCGATTACACGGTGTCTAAGCGGGCCCTAATTTGGTCCAGGGCTGATACGGAGCTAGACAGAGGCCCTGCAACATCGCGCGCCAAAAATCGCCCACGGAGCTCATTTGCAAGATCGGCCCGCGCCGCCCACGATGAGCATAAGGAGCCCGGATGTCGTTGATTCGATGGAGAATCCCACGTCATGTCACGCCATCCCGGTTTATCCCGGCATTTGCAACACCCGTCGTCCACCTACAGGGGCGGAGGGGGTCATCACTTCGGCACGTTGAAGTGGCCAGCCACGAAGCTGAGGTCAATGAACGACTTGGCATCGGCGTCCTTGGCGACTTGGCCGGAGGCCTGCCAGAACGCGACCTGCTTATAAATGTCGCCGACGTCGAGCCGGCCCTCGGGATCGATGAAGGGCAGGCCCTGCGCCACCCGCTCCGGCGGCTGCTTCAGCGCCACCGACAGCAGCGCGATCATCTCGTCGTAGTTCGGGCCCGGCACCAGCTTTCCGTTCTCGCGCTTGCCGAAGGCCTGATTGTAGGCCGCAGCACCGCGCCGGTAGCCCACCAGAAATTTCTCCACCAGCGGCCGGCGCTCGGTGATGGTCTTGGGTGAGGTGAAGACGGCGCCGAGCTGCCACGGTTCCTCGTCGCCGACATAGGCGATGATGTGGCCGCCCGCCTCCGACTCGACCTGGCGGTAGGTGGTGATGGGAAAGCTGGCGGCATCGACCTGCCCACCCTTGAAGGCCGCCGCCATGTTGGGCAGCGACTGCAGCGGCACCATGATGATGGTCTTGGCGTCGACGCCATACTTGCGCGCCAGGATCTCGATCGAATAGTGCATCGAGGAGCCCGCCGTGGTCATGGCCACACGCTTGCCGGCGAGGTCCTTGATCGAGCGCACGCCAGCATCCCACGCCTGCTTCGTCACGGCGATGACGTTGAGCTGAAAGCCCGGCCGCTCCGCGCTTTGCGCCGCGATCACCTTCAGCCCGCCCTTGGCGGCAAGATTATAAAAGCCCGCGGTGAAGGCGGTGGTGCCGAAATCGGCATCGCCCGACACGATGGCGAGCGGTACCTGGGCAGCGGCGGTGAAGTCCTTGAGTGTGAGGTCGACGCCGGCTTCCTTGAACCAGCCCTTCTCCTGGGCGATGAAAACCGGCCCGGACGACGACAGCCGCAAGAGCGCAATCGAGGCTTTGGTGAGGTCCTGCGCGCGGACGGCGGGCGCCAGCGTTGCGGCCATGGCGCCGCCCAGCGCCACGCGGCGTGTCAGACGAGTTTCGAGCAACTTTGCCTCCCCTTTTTCTGCTTTTCTACTTCTTCGTCACACCCCAGAAGGTCGTGATCGGGGGCGGCACCGGGCGGGTGCCGACGTTGGAGCGTACCGCACCGACGCCGAACCACTCGCCCAAGGGCACGTGGGTCACGATCTGGAGCGCGTAGCGCTGCACTTCCTCGGCAACGGCTTTCTTCTCGGCGTCGGTGGTGGCCCTGACGAACTTGTCGCGCAACTTCTCCATGCCCTCGTCGCACGGCCACCCGGCGCGGGCCTTGTCGCAGTTCGCGGCGAGGAACGTCGTCATCAGCGGGTCGAGGATGTCGACCTGCGACCAGCTCGTGGAAAAGGCATTCCAGCCGCCTTCCGATACCGGCACCTTCTTGGCGAGCCGCACGATCATGCTCTGCCAGTCCAGCGGCTGCAGATCGACCTTGAAGCCGGCCTTCTCGAGGGCCGCCTTAGCGACAGGGCCGAGCTGCTTGATGGCGCCGAGGTCGGTCGGATAGAGCAGCGTGACGGGCGTGCCGTCGTAGCCCGATACCGCCAGCATCTCTTTGGCTTTGGCCGAATTGCCCTCGACCAGCCCTGCCATGCCGGCGTCGGTGGCAAGCGGCGTGCCGCAGGTGAACATCGCCTTGCAGGTCCGATAGAAGCGGCTGTCGCCGATATTGGCCTGCAGGAAATCGATCTGGTTCAGAGCCATGGCCGCGGCCTGGCGGACCTTGACGTTGTTGAAGGGCGGCTGCAGCCAGTTCATGCGGAACACGTACTGGTTCGCGGTGCTGTTCTTGATGACGCGGATATCCTTGTTCTTCTCGAGCAGCGGCAGGTGATCGGAGCTCACGCCCTCCAGCATGTCGATCTCGCCGTTCAGCAGTGCGTTTACCTGCGTCTCGGCGTCGGGGAGCCACACCCATTCGACCCTGTCGAGGCCCACGACCTTGCCGCCCGCCAGACCCGACATCGGCTCGGCGCGCGGCTTGTACTTGGCGAACCTGGTGTAGACCAGCCTCTCGCCGGGCTTCCATTCGTCCTTCTTGAAGACGAACGGACCGGAGCCGACATAGTCGTCGATCTGCTTGAAGGGATCGGTCTCGGCGATGCGCTTGGGCATCATGAAGGGCACGACGACCGAGGGCTTGCCGATCGCCTGGATGAGCTGGCCGAACTTCTCCTTGAGCACGATCTGGAAG
>Ga0207952_1000308_pt1 | contig 45494 bp, 45 predicted proteins | sample SubbioR12Aug_8Ca_FD_184831 | JGI IMG/M metagenome (GOLD analysis project Ga0207952, IMG submission 184831) | Serpentinite rock and fluid subsurface biosphere microbial communities from McLaughlin Reserve, California, USA - CR12Aug_8Ca (SPAdes) | ecosystem: Environmental > Terrestrial > Deep... | reverse complement strand
TCTCTGGGCCCTGCGCCGCGGCGCGGGAGACGATCGCGGGCGCGGCGAGCGCCGAGACGGCCAGTGCTGCGAGATTGCGACGGCTGAGGTTCATGAGGGCGATCCTCCCCGCAAGATCCCCACGATCTGCTCTTCCGTGAACTTCGACTTCTTCATCCTGCCTCCTCGTGGAGGCCAGTCTCTCAACTAATCGATGGCACGAAAACCCTGGGGCAGGTCACGGTATGATTGAGGTACTGTCGCGTCCGGTCAGCGAACGCGGCACGCTGCTCCATCTTCGCTCCGACAATGATCCCGAGTTCGTCTCGCGCGCACTCCTGAAGTGGATCGTCGACTAGCATATGCGGCCGCCACCGAGAGAAATCACTCAATTCTTAATAGGTAACTGTTTGGAATGCTGCTTGAGCATCCGAGGTACTTCACGAGTCCGCGTGACAAAATGTGAAAGTATGGCGGCCTTCGTTGTGTCCAGAACGTAAGGAACTGGTGTTTGCTTAAGGAGGCTGCGGTATCGAACCCCATAGGGCGCAATCCATAGCCGCGAGCGTCCACCAATTGAACTAGTAAGGTTAGTCGGCCCGCCAAAGATGTTACGGAACTGCAAATTGAAGTCGGGCAATGGCTTGGCATCAACAAACTGAACTTTACCTCCGAAGCCCACTATCCATTCCAAAAGGAATTCTCCCGACAGAGATTGAAATAGCTTCCGACGCTTTAGCCTAACCTCAGAATGAACCGCGTTGGCCCACAACTCTAACCGGCGATAAAATCGAGGTGCTTGGGCATTTTGTGAAGTCTGGGATGAAATATTCTGAATAGTGCGACTACGCTGTTGCAGGTGAGTGACACCAACGTGCTTACCCGAGTTCAGGTCATCCAATATTCTTAAGGCGCACTCACCGTCAAGCAGTAGACGTGAAACATGGCCAATACATACTTCGGAATAGATTAGCCGTTTGCCAGCTGATACATAAGTTACCCCACCTCCAATGGAAAATGCGCTAACTTCGACTTGGAAGTCTTGGCTAGGCACCGCAAGTACCGCCTGCTCAAGGTCCGCGACACGCAGCCTTCGCGACAAGTCGCGCCGACTTCTATCAAGGACGCGCAAATACACTGCAGTATCCAAGTCCCATCCTGCTGGTAGCTTACCAACTATGACGACAGGTCGAGCAAGGCCCGCTGCGTCAAGATACCGATATGCATCTCTGTCCACCGGTGACACCTTGATTCTCTGCCAAAAGCGGTTCCATCTACAGCAGTTTGAACCTCTGGCAGCAGCGTGATGATACAAGACTACCCGAACGTCACTGTCACATTTCTGATTGAATTCAATCGGCGATTTCTGATTACGGCAAGGGCTTCGGACCGTAGCAACTTTCCTGACCTTTGGGCATTTCCCGGCGGCAAGGTTGAAATAGGTGAGACAGTCATCCAAACAATCCGTCGCGAAGTTAAGGAAGAGACAAACCTCGACTTGCGAGATGAAGTCGCATTTCTCGACTCATATTGGTTCAGGCGAACGGTCGGCTTGGCATTTATGGTGCGTGCACAGCATGACCGAGTAAGACTTAGCGAAGAACTCACCGATCATCGATGGATTGGATCGCTATCAGAATTGTCATCACTGAAGTGCGTGCCAGGCATACATAACCATCTGGTAAGAGCATTGAGCACGTCACGACGTGGAGTATTCGATACGTTAAATGACCTCGATCTGACTGAGCAAAAATATCTAAATCGCTAAAGAATCCAAGTTGATCGCCTATCTTGGATGAATCACGACCTTCAGCAACTTGGCGGCGTCAGAGCTATCCATCGCTTCAGTAGCATCGAACACCGACAATGACTTTCCGCTCACGTTGAGGATTGGATTGTCCAACAGTGACGTAACTTCAGAATTGCTCAGTCCTTGAGCGAGCAACATTCTACCGAATGCAGTTTGCTGTACATTTATGCGGGCGTCTTGATCGTAATCCGAACAGAACCGCATTAGTTCAACCATACCTTCAAGTGGCCCAGCTGATAGATGTATGCCATTCAAGCCTTTGTTAACAACTGCCATGCCCAGCTCTGATTGTTTCTCTAGAAAGGTCCGCCGCAACGAGCCCCCGGCTGCTTTGGTAGGATCAGTGTCGCCAATCATATCTTGCCGCAGCGCATGCCATGACGTGTTTGCTCGAACGGCAAATACTATAATGGATCTTTTTGGCGCGACGAAATGTGCGAGCTGCTGGGGATGAAACCCATTCAGCAAGACAACCGCGTCAAAGATCACCTGCAGCGGCATGGCGTATGTCCCTGGCGCCAATTTCAGACTGCCTACATTCAGATTGTCCCAAAGCACCCCAAGTGCATCAGCTGAAAACCATGGATAGCGTTCAATAAATTGATGGCCTCCAAGCACACTCGCTCCAGCTTTCAGTTGATTTGCAAATTCGAAATCCAGCTTTGCCCTTGCTTGATCAGACAATGCCTCCCGCCCACGACGCGAGATGGCGTTGATAACGCCATAGTGCGCCGCAACAATCTCGTGACGTGCAAGATAGTTCGAGCCTATAACGCCACTCGCTACAATACTTACAGAATAACGGCTGAGAGCATCGCTAAGCGTCACGAGTACACGAGTTAAATCGACTTTCGAATCAGAGGTGATCTCTGGTTTAAGGAAGAGCAACATCTCGTTCTGGCTAGTTGCAACATCTGGAGCAAAGCGCTGCATCCAAATGCTGCCTTGAGAGCCCGCCAAAATCGCGCGATTTGATTCCACAATTCTCACAAAGTCGCTCTGATTCATGACGCGCTCACTTAGTTGTCGTTCCACTGTTAAGGCTTCTCTGGCGCCATCGACGCCGCCAGCTGCGCGTATTCTTGCCAGAAAACTTCAATAGCGGAGTTAGCCGGCCGCGCGCGTGACTCGCCGAGATCCGTCCCGAAGTCAACCCAAAAACACTGGCCGTCCCTTACTCGCATATTGGAGATGAAGCTAATCGGGCGGAATCCTGCAGACACGACCGCAGTCGCCGTGATGCGAGCTTCGTCAAATAGATCCCGTTGATGACCGATCGTACGTAGTCGTTCACCAAGATCATGATCGATGAACTCTTCAAGAATAAGACCGTCTATCGAGGCATACCATTTTGGAACTCTTCCACCATGAGAGGCCACCAGTGTTCGCCGCTCGCTCCATGCGGCGACTTGTTGTTCAGGCTTGATTGCAAGTGTTGCTGCAACCAGCGCCTTGAAAATATAGCGCCGCCTTCCACTCTGCGTAGCTACCACGAAGGGGAATACATAGGTCTCACTACCTCCACGCTTCCACTCTCCTTCAGTGAACAATTCGAAGGACCCACTACCTTCGTCAATTAACCCCAACGACGCGACTGCCACCGCAACGGTGGGGGCTCTTGCTATCCGCATGAGTTCACCTTCGAGCGTCCAAGCCATTCCCCAGCCTTCCCTATCTTGGTTCGACAAGTCTCGACGATTTCGATAGTATTCGTTGCCAGCAAACAATTCTGGGTGGCAAAAGATATGCTTCGGAGCATGCAGGAAGCCCTTCGTCTAGCCCTCCCATTCCAGTTCCGCTCGAGAAGCGTTGGCTCAGCAGTCGTGTCCAGACAACCATGGGAAGATAGCCAGAATCGAAATTGCTACAATGCGATTGCGTCCGAATATGCCGAACCTGATCATGAAACATGCCGGGAATTTGATCGGGCAACCGCACAACTTTGCTCTAAATTGGCCCCGTATTTGGAGCGATTTGGTGTCGGCTTTCGCTACCTTGACGTAGGTGTTGGACATGGCGTCACCCTGAAGGCGCTGACTGAGCCACTGCTACGACTTAAAGCTAAGGTAGACGTCTTAGACATTTCAGAAGGTATGCTCTCTGAATTGGAACACAGAGTCGAAGTTCCTATTTGCAACTCCTACTGTCAGTCAGTGTACGATTTTCATGCTCACGGCGCCTATGATGTCATCGTGGCTTCGATGGCTGACCCTTATCTTCGTCCAGCGGCTTTAGAAAATCTTTCCCGAGCGCTAACTACGCCAGGACTTCTTGTAATTTCATGCCCAGCGCCGGAATGGGCGAATAGTGTGCGCGCCCCAACTGAACGAGAAATCGCATGCTTTCGGACAAGAACGGGAACCCGCGTTCACTCTCTCTCTGTGTGCCCTCAACGAGTCGAGTTGGAAGATTATCTACTTGAGCGGGGGATTAAGCCGCTTGAAAGAATGATCATTTCGATCTCCAGAGCAAATGACTCAGGTCAGCAGAGCAATTGGGCAGAGCATCACTCAGATGCTCGACTGCCGTTTTATCAAGGATGGATATTCGAGAGGACGTAGAATGCATCTGAAATGCACGTTGGGCGTGTATGAAGACGCCCCCGGATGTGTATTTTTACTCCGAAAATTCTACCAAGTGATATTTATCGATCGAGACACCTCGCGGCTTTGCATTTACACCGCTTTGTCCTCGGCTGCGCTGTCTAGCAACAAAGATTGTTTCTTTCCCAACGCTTCTTATGCTTTGCAGGTCGCCTTTGGCGGAACTGATCAGAAATCTGTACAGTCTACCTCGGTGCTTAGTGAATTTCGTAGCGAACGCAAACCTTGGATAGGAATGTGGGGAGAGAAATCAGAGCCAATCGTTGCGACGCCAGCCGAAGCTCAACGTGCGTGGGGCAGGCTGGGACGACCAACCAAGACGCCATCGATAATGCTAACTGAGTTCGTCGAAAAGAGATTGATCCTGATCTTAGACGAGTCAACAGGAGATGACCTTCAGCTAAACGTGGCGTCACGAGAAGTCGCGGTGGCTTTCGCACAACATCATGTCGACGAACTTCCAGGCGGAAGCGGATATCGTTTCAACTCATGTTGCAAAAGCCAGAATGGAGCAGATCCGGCGATCGATACGTTTTCCTGGGTCCGAACCGAGATCGAGGTCGAAAGAAATTCTGCTCTCCACAACTTCACTTACGAACTGGAGATACAGCCAGGATTTGCGGCTCGGTTTTTGCTCTCGAATGATATCAGCACGTACTTCGTCGCGCCAAAGTTCCATGAAATAAATGCGAAGGATGCGGTTGAAATAGTCGGATCCGTGGTGACCTATAATTCGCTGCAAGTGATTGAGAGGCGTGTGGAGGGCGTATATTTTGATGAATGGAGGAAAGAAAGGGCGATCCTCGATCGTAAGATTTACAGGTATCGGCCAAAGGAGATCGCTGAGAGTCAAAGGACACTAGAATTTCAGATCCCCGATCTCCTGAAACCCCGTGCTCTAGAGTACCTCGCTACCTTGTTTCTAGCGGCATTGTTGGCAATCGGTATCGACCACCATCGCATCGAACATCTTCGCAACAATTTCGAACCTTTTTTCGGCGCCGGGAGCGGTGTTGACCGATACATATCTGGTGATGCGCAATGGTTTTTTGGAGTTGCTATCGGTCTTTTACTGATCGGCATTCACTTATTCCGAGACGAGAAAGCATGGGGAACACCGGAAACTATTGCTTGGCATCGACGAACATTCGTCTACGGAGGCGGTATACTTTTTGGGTTATGGTTTACGTTCGTTTTCGTTTTGGAGAAAAACTTTTCTCACAGCCTTCTAGACAGTATTTGGCATTACAATTCAGCCGGAAGCCCAGTATCAGAACCTCGAAAGAATGGTCTCGCGCTTCAACATTCGCAAATGCTTGCAATTATTTTTCAGATCGCGCTCCTTCTCTTTGTCACTGGTGTGGTCTGGGCCTTTAGATGTGAAGCCCGAGCATTTCCGATGCTGGGCGTTCTCGCGCGTTTTCGACATGCCACTCCTGGGAAAGTTTGGCATCGATATGTTTGTGTACCAACCGTCTTCGTTGTGCATTTCGCGATCGTTAGTTTTTGTTGGAGCTTCGCTTATTTGCCGCTTTGCCTAGTACTCTATTTGTTGGCATTGACTCCTGTTGTAGTGGGTTGGTTGTGGGCCTCAAGCAGCAACCGGCAGCATAGTCGAGCGTAGCTGACTGTGTTCGTCGTGAAGCCGCGACTATCGACACCACGGTCGACGCCAGCAGGGCCGCTTGAAGGTTCCGACCGAGGCGCTGGCGCACAGCCTGCACAACGAGGAAGGCGCGCGCATCACCGCGCACCTGCTGATCCCGGGCTCGACGTTCACCGCCATGACGAGCCGCGGCCGCACCGAGAAGCCCGCCGGCGCCTGGACCCCGGACCAAATGATCGAGATGCTCGTCTCCGGCATGGGAGCCGGCGACTTCTATATCCTCTGCCCCGACAGCGAGGTCACGCGCGAGGTCGACGTCAGGCGCATCATCTGGGCGGCCCAGGACATCACCGAGAACCGCCCGCCGCTGTCGCGCTGGCACCCGGACCAAAGGCGGCATTCGAGCACTTTCTAAAATCCGGCCAGCCTGCAACAATCCCGACGAACAACGGCGAGAGCTGACACCCCTCATGACCGCCGCCCGCAAAGACCTCGCCACCGCCCTCGCCGATTCCCTGAAGGCGATCGACGACGACTACACCGAGGAGATGCGCGAGCTGCGCGCCCTTTTCGAGGAGGCGCGCCAGGAGGCCGAAAAGGAAGAGCCCAACGGCCAGAAGCTCAAGGCGCTCCTGCACGATGCCGGCGAGATGGCCCGCACCTTCGCCACCCTCGATCCGGCCTGGCAGGCCGTGCAACGCGTGGCCCGGCTGTTCGGAATCCTCTAGCGGCGGCGGCTTTCGTCCGCCCTGCGGGCCTTTTCCTGGCATTTTCAGCGCAATTTGGTCCGCCAGGGGGTGCCAGACGGCCAATATAATGAAAAGCTGCGCCCCGGAAAAACCGGAGCCGAAAATCCGGGCCACCGGACACTGCGCAACCAGAAACGCGAGCGGGATGAACCAGCAATGACCGATATCAGCTACAGCTCACCAAAGACGATCGACGAGGCGGTGGCGGCCATGGTCGCCGCCAAGGGGGCCGGGCGCATCCTGGCCGGCGGCACCGACCTTCTGGTCCAGATGCGGGCCGGCTTCGTGAAGCCCGGCAGCATCATCGTCGACATCAAGAAGATCGCCGAGATGATGAGCATCGAGGACAAGGGCGGGGGCTCCTTCAAGGTGGGCGCCGCGGTCTCGGGCATGCAGCTGCACGACCATCCGACCTTCAAGAAGTCCTGGCCCGGCGTGCTCGAGGCCATCAACCTGATCGGCTCCAAGCAGATCCAGGGCCGCGCCTCGGCCGGCGGCAACCTGTGCAACGCCTCGCCGGCCGCCGACAGCGTGCCGGCGCTGGTGGCCGCAGGCGCCATCGTCACCGTGCAGGGCCCCAAGGGCCGGCGCGACGTGGCCGTCGAGAAGATCCCGGCCGGTCCCGGCCGCATGACGCTGGAGCCCGGCGAGATCGTGGTCAGCTTCACCCTGCCGGCGCGGCCGGCGGGGTCGAGCGACGCCTACCTGCGGCTGATCCCGCGCACCGAGATGGATATCGCCGTCGTCGGCTGCGGCGTCAGCCTCACCATGAAGGGCGGCACCTGCACCGCCGCCCGCGTCAGCCTGGGCGCCGTCGCCCCCACGGTGCTGCTGGTCGAGGCCGCGGCCAAGGCGCTGATCGGCACCAAGCTCGACGCCAACGCGCTGGAGGCGGCGGCCGCCGCCTGCCGCGCCGTCTGCAAGCCGATCGACGACAAGCGCGGCACCATCGTCTATCGCACCAAGATCGCCGGCGTGCTGTGCAAGCGCGCCACCACCATCGCGGCCGAACGCGCCGGCAAGAACTGAGAGAGAAGCAGACAATGGCCAAGACACACGTTTCCACCACCATCAACGGCGAGCCGACCGAGTTCCTCTGCGAGCCCTCGCAGGCCGTGCTCGACGTGCTGCGCGACCAGCTCGGCCTCACCGGCACCAAGGAAGGCTGCGGCTCGGGCGACTGCGGCGCCTGCACGATCATGCTGGATGACAGCATGGTCTGCTCGTGCCTGGTGCTTGCCACCGAAGCCGAAGGCAAGAAGATCCAGACCATCGAGGGCATGGCCCAGGGCGACCAGCTCCATGCGCTGCAGAAGAAGTTCATCGAGTTCGCGGCACTTCAGTGCGGCATCTGCACCCCGGGCTTCCTGATGGCGTCGCGGGCGCTGCTCGCGCGCAACAACAACCCGACCGAGACCGAAGTCCGTTACTGGCTGGCCGGCAACCTCTGCCGCTGCACGGGCTACGACAAGATCGTCCGCGCGGTCATGGAAGTGGCCGCTGACATGAGGGAGACCGCGAGATGAGCAAGCCCAAATACAAGTGGGTCGGCACGCGTCCTGATCGTCCCGACGGCGCCGACAAGGTGACCGGTCGCGCCCGCTTCGGCGCCGACTTCAACATGCCCGGCCAGCTGGTCGGCAAGGTGCTGCGCAGCCCGCACGCCCATGCCCTGATCAAGTCGATCGACATCTCGGCCGCCGAGAAGCTGCAAGGCGTCAAGGCCGTGGTGACGGCCAAGGACTTCCCCGAGCAGCCCAACCTGATCGTTCCCACCGGCGAGATGCAGGTCAACCTGCGCGACGTCACGCGCAACGTCATGGCGCGCGAGAAGGCGCTCTACGAGAGCCATCCCGTCGCCGCCGTCGCCGCCACCACCGACGCCATCGCCAACGCCGCCCTCGCCCTGATCAAGGTCGAGTACGAGGTGCTGCCGCACGTGATCGACGTCGCCGAGGCGATGAAGGACGGCGCGCCGCTGCTGCACGACCACCTCATCACCGAGGGCGTGAAGCCGGTGCCGATCAAGCCGTCGAACATCGCCAAGCGCATCGACAACCTGAAGGGCGACATCGACGCCGGCTTCAAGCAGGCCGAGATCGTGGTCGAGCGCGACTACACCACCCAGGCGGTGCACCAGGGCTACATCGAGCCGCATGCGTGCCTGGCCAGCATGGCCGAGGACGGCCAGGTGCAGATCTGGTCGACGACGCAGGGACATTTCCAGGTGCGCGGCTTCTGCAGCCGGCTGCTCAACATCGAGACCTCGCAGATCCGCGTGACGCCGACCGAGATCGGCGGCGGCTTCGGCGGCAAGACCGTGGTCTATCTCGAGCCGGTCGCCGTGATCCTGTCCAAGAAGGCCGGCAAGCCGGTGAAGATGGTGATGAGCCGCGACGAGGTGTTCCGCGCCTCCGGCCCGGCGCCGGGCGGCACGGTCCACGTCAAGATCGGCGCCAAGAAGGACGGCACGATCGTCGCCGCCGAATGCACGGTGGCGCTGCAGGCCGGCGCCTTCCCGGGCTCGCCGGTCGGTCCCGCGTGCTGGACCAGCTTCGCCTGCTACGACATCCCCAACATCAAGGTGGTCGGCTACGACGTGGTGAGCAATCGCCCCAAGGTCGCCGCCTATCGCGCGCCCGGTGCGCCGATCTCGGCGTGGGGCGTCGAATCCACCATGGACATCCTGGCGCAGGAACTGCGCATGGATCCGATCGACCTTCGCCTCAAGAACGCCGCCAAGAAGGGCACCAAGACCAGCTACGGTCCGGTGTTCGACACCATCGGCTTCGTCGAGACGCTGGAAGCCGCCAAGAACTCCGAACACTACAAGAGCAAGCCCAAGCCGGGCATGGCGCGCGGCGTGGCGGCGGGCTTCTGGTTCAATGTCGGCGCCGATTCGAGCGCGGCCGCGCACGTGGCCGAAGACGGCACGGTGACGATCATCTCGGGTAACCCCGACATCGGCGGCAGCCGCGCCTCGCTCGCCCTGATGGCGGCCGAGGAGCTCGGCGTCGATTACGACAAGGTGCGGCCGGTGATCGCCGATACCAGCTCGATCGGCTTCAACTTCGTCACCGGCGGCAGCCGCGTCACCTTCGCCACCGGCCTCGCGGTGGTGAATTCGGTGCGCGACCTGATCCGCGAGTGCAAGGTGCGCGCCGCCAAGACCTGGGGCGTCGATCCCGACGGCGTGATCTGGGAGAACGGATCCGCCAAGCCCGCCGGCAGCAACGTCGGCGAGTTCGAGCCGCTGTCTCTCGCCCAGCTCGCCGCGACTGCCGGCAAGACCGGCGGCCCGATCAATGGCCACAACCAGCTCAACGCCCAGGGCGCCGGCCCCGGCTTCGGCGCCCACATCGTCGATCTCGCGGTCGACCGCGATACCGGCATCGTCCACATCGACCGCTACACCGCGCTGCAGGACGTCGGCACCGCGATCCATCCGAGCTACGTCGAGGGCCAGATGCAGGGCGGCGCCGTGCAGGGCATCGGCTGGGCGCTGAACGAGGAATATATCTACAGCGCCAAGGGCAAGCTCGATAACGCGGGCTTCCTCGACTACCGCATGCCGGTCGCCTCCGACCTGCCGATGATCGAGACCATCATCGTCGAGGTCGCCAACCCGCATCATCCCTATGGCGTGCGCGGCGTCGGCGAAGTGCCGATCGTGCCGCCGCTCGCCACCGTGGGCAACGCCATCGCCCGCGCCACCGGCGTGCGCATGACCGACCTGCCGATGTCGCCGCCGCGCCTCAGCGCGGCGCTCGATGCGGCGACACCGAGGATGGCGGCGGAGTAATCCGCCGCCCCTTGGGCGGCCCGACAGGCAAAAGGCCCGCACCGGGAAACCGGGCGGGCCTTTCGTTTGGCGCACCATCGGGCGCCGAAATTCTCGCAGCGAGAGCGTGGCGTCTCTAGCCGACCGTCTTCAGGTTCACGGCGGCCTCGCGACCGCGTTCGCTGGCGACCTCGTAGCTGACCTTCTGGCCTTCATTGAGACCGTTGAGGCCCGCGCGCTCGACGGCGCTGATATGGACGAACACGTCCTTGCCGCCGCCGTCCGGCTGGATGAACCCGAAACCCTTGGTGCCGTTGAACCACTTGACCGTGCCTGTAGCCATCGTCTGTATCCTAGTTGTGCGAGCAAGCCGTTAGGATGGCGGTGCGCTCGCGGCAGCCGCCGGCAGATACGAGCAGGGAGCCCGAAGTGGGCTGACCCTGTCAAGCCGACCGGAGCGGCGCCCGCCACGCCGTGGCCACATTATAATGTGCCGACCGGGCGCCGGGTGGCCAGCCATCGAGTGGATCACGCAATGCGAACCGCCTACCCTGCCGGGCGGACAACAAGGCGGCTTCAATGCATCCTTCTCGGCGATCCCTTCTCGTCGGCGCCACGGCCGTCGCGGCAGCCGCGGCCGCAGTCCCGTGCGGAGCGAAGGCAGCTGGCGGACAGAAGATCCTGCGCCTGCAGACGCGACAGATCGAGGTCGGCGGCAAGGCCGCGACGCGCTACGGAGTCGCCCAGCCCTCCGGCGCCGTCGGTCTCACCCTCGACGAGGGCGACACCTTCGACGTCCGGGTCGAGAACACGCTCAACGTGACATCGGGTCTTCACTGGCACGGGCTCAATCCGCCGTGGCAGCAGGACGGCGTGCCCTACATCTCGGGCCCGCCGATCGCCGCCGGCCAGTCGGCCGACTACAAATTCCCGGCGGTGCCCGTGGGCACACGCTGGATGCACTCGCACTTCGGCCTGCAGGAACAGAACCTGCTGGCGGCCCCGCTGATCGTGCGCGAGACCGAGGCGATCCGGAGCGGCCGCCAGGAGGTCGTGGTCCTGTTCGAGGATTTTTCCTGGACCAAGCCCGAGACGCTGCTCGACAGGCTGCGCCAGCCGATGGCCAGCAGCATGGCGACGTCGATGCCCGGCGGCATGAAGATGTCGACGCCGGACTACAACGACATCGACTACGACGCCTATCTCGCCAACGACCGCACGCTGGCCGATCCGCAGGTGGTCGATGTCGAGCGCACCGGCGAGGTGCGGCTGCGCCTCATCAACGGCTCGGCCTCGAGCAACTTCACGATCGACCTCGGCGCCTACGAGGGCACGCTGCTCACCGTCGACGGCAATCCGGTCGAACCGCTCAAGGCCAGCCTCTTCCCGCTTGCCGTGGCGCAGCGCGCCGACATCCTGGTGCGCCTGCGGGGCGACGGGCAGGCCGTGCCGGTGCTGGCGCGTGGCGAGGGCCGGGCGCTGCAGGCCGGCATCGTGCTGCGCCCACCCGGCGCCGCCGTGGCGAAGATCTCCGTCGAGGGCGACGTGCCGGGCCCGGCGGTCGGCCTGAAGCAGGAGCTGCTGCTGCGCGCGGCCCGGCCGCTGCCGACGCGCCGGATCGACCGCTCCGTCCCGGTCGGCCTCACCGGCAGCATGACGGGCTACACCTGGTCGATGCCGGTCCACGGCATGATCGGCGCACCGGTGACGATCGCGCGCGGCGAACGGGTCGAGCTGGTGATGGCAAACGAAACCATGATGGCGCATCCCATGCACCTGCACGGACATTCGTTCCAGGTGACGGAGATCAACGACCGCAAGCTCGCGGGCGCCGTCCGCGACTCGATCCTGGTGCCGCCCCATGCGACCGTGAAGGTCGTGTTCGACGCCGACAATCCCGGCATCTGGGCCTATCACTGCCACAACCTCTACCACATGGCCGCCGGCATGTTCACGACCGTGGTCTATCGCGGCTTCACCTGACTGAGCGCGAGCCCGGCGTCACGCGGCCGTAGGCGCTGCTCACACGGCCGTTCCAGCCGTAGCCGACGTAACCGCCGACGGCATCGTAGAGATAGTCGAAGCCTTCGAAGAACATGCGGCCGGTGTTCACGAACACGCCGGAGTCGCGCACGACCTCGATCCGTTCGGGATGCATCGGATTGCCCCGGTCGCCGACCGTGACCTGATAGAAAGCGGCGGGGCCGCCCCGGCCCGGTAGCCAGATATCGATCCTTGTTCCCGCCGGCGCCCGCGCGCCGTGGACCAGCGGGCTGCCGGGCGGCGGCGACAGGAACATGTAATTGATACCGGTGTCGGGCAGGCTGTTGCCGCCGCCGATCCGGCCGTCGACCGACACGGTGAGCGGCGCTGCATTCCACTGCGGCAGGCCACCGGCCGAGGTCGTGCCCCGGGGCGACAGCTTCACGAAGGCGAAATTGCGCGTGAGCGCCGCGCTCATGCCGAGATGGACGCCGGTGCGGGTGACGATGTAGCCGGCACGCAACGAGCCCGGCGAGGTGATGTTGACGAACGGATTGCGCGGCGCCGAGTCGTCGGTGCCCTGGGCCGCGCCGCGGTCGAAGCCTACTCCCATGAAGGCCACGCCGCGCGGGCGCGGGTTGGGTTCGCAGTCGCGCGCATTGCGCAGGCAGGTGATGCGGTCCACCCGCAGCACCTGGACGCGCGCCGTCGCCGCCGGCCGGTCGTCATTGTGCAGGATCTCGACATCGGTCGTATGGCGGGTGCCGTGCAGGACACGCCCGCTGCTGTTGTAGGTGAGCTGGCCCGGCCCGTCGTTGGTATCGCCCGATCCCGGCTCGTAGTGATCGGCCGAGACGACGATGCCGGTCGAGCCGGTATCCATGCCGAAGCGCCGCGGCGCGGCCCCTTTCAACTTGAGACGGATCTCGGGCACGTGGTCGGCGCGGATCGGCCCGTTGGCGAAGGGAATCTCGATCGTGCCGAGGCCGTCATAGAGATTGGACTGCGCCAGGACGGGACTGCCTGCCAGCAGAGAGGCTGCAAGGATGAGGGCCGGCTTCACAACGACCACATCGCCATCAGCGGCCCATCGGCCCCATAGACCGGATCCTGGAGCGGCAAGGGAACGGCGGCGATCGCCGCGACGGCGCGCGCATGGTCGATCTGCCCTGGCCGCTTCTGGTCGAGCCCCGAATTGTCGGGATAGGCGCCGACCACGAGCAGATCGGCGCTGGCGGACACGCGGCGATGGCCGGTCCCGGCCGGCAACACCACGACATCCCCCGCTTCGACATCGAGTTCCTGGCCGTTTGCTCCGCCAAACTGCACGCGGGCGCGACCGCAGGCGATGCCCAGGACCTCGTGCGCGCGTGTGTGGAAGTGCAGGAAGTCGAAGATGCCGTTGCGCCACGAACGACCCCAGCCGTGGTCGGCGAACGCCTTCTCGAACGGCAGCGCCGGGTCGGTGGCATCGTGCGCGAAGACTCCGCGATAGACCAGCAAGGGCAACGCCGGGTTGTTGGGCGTCTCGCCATCGTCGGCGAAGGGGAAGGCCAGCGGCGTTGCCTGTTTCGTCTTCTGCATTTGGACCCTCCCGGGCAGAAAATCCCGGCGCTTTCCATAGCAGGCGATGGGTCACCGCGGCCATGCCACAGCCTGCGGAACGGTCCCGCATTGGGACTTGCCTAAAGTTTCGAAAATCTATGTAATTTCGACACAAGGCGGCACCAAGCCGCCGGACTTGGGAGGAACGATGCAAGCTGGCCTTAACCGCCGGGGACTCCTGCTGTCTGCCGGAGGCTCCCTCGTCATGGCAACGGGCGCGCGCGCCCAGGGCGCCTTCCCGTCCAAACCGATCCGCATCGTACACGGCTACGGGCCGGGCTCGAACCCCGACACAATCGCCCGCGTCATCTCGCCCAGCCTGATCGAGACGTTGGGCCAAAGCGTGATCGTCGAGCCCAAGCCCGGCGCGGGCGAGCGCATCGCCGCGCAATACCTCATGAGCCAGCCGCCCGACGGCTATACGCTCTATCTCATCACCGGCGGCGCCAACGTCATCAGCGCGACCGATCCGCAGACGCCCTTCAGCACGCTGAAGGACTTCTCCTACGTCTCGACGATCACCCTGTTTCCGTTCGTCCTGGTGGTCGGCGCCAATTCTCCGATCAAGACGTTTGGCGATCTGCTGGCCGCCGCCAAGGCGAACCCGGGCAAGCTCAACTACGGCCACAGCGGCGTCGGCAATACGCTGCACCTCGCCATCGAATACCTGAAGGCGCTGACCGGCATGAAGATCGAGCCGGTTGCCTACAAGGACACCGGCCAGCAGATCGCCGACGTGATGAGCGGCCGCCTCGACTTCGCGATCAGCACTTTCACCGGCTATCACGGTGCGCTCGCCAACAAGCAGGTGCGCGCCATCGGCGTCACCTCCAAGGAGACTTGGCCGCTCAATCCCGACGTGCCGCCGATCGCCGCCACCGTGCCGGGCTACGAGGTCGTCTCCTGGCTGGGGCTTGCCGCCCCTGTCGGCCTGCCGGCCGATATCGCCGGCAAGTTGTCGAATGCCGTGGCGATCGCGGTGGCGCGGCCGGACGTGAAGGCGCGCTTGGAAAGCATGGGCAACGAGGCGCGGGCCAGCACGCCGGCGGTCTTCCGCGCCCGGGTCGAAGCCGACTATGCCAAGTGGAAGCCGCTGGCCAAGTTCGTCAATCCGTAGGTCGAGCGCTTTAGATCAGGCGTTCTGGCGCGGCTACCAGTTGTGCCAGCCGTTATGCCAACCGCCGTTATGCCAACCGCCGTTGCCCCAGCCACCGTTGTGCCAGCCGCCGTTGCCCCAACCGCCATTGTGCCAGCCACCATTGCCCCAACCGCCGTTGCGCCAGCCACCGTTGCCCCAACCGCCATTGTGCCAGCCGAACAGGTCCCCCAGGAGACCGCCGTTGCCCCAGCCGCCATTGTGCCAACCGTTGCCCCACCAGGCGAGCTGGACATTGTCGTCGTCCGTGACCTGCTCCGTGCCGCCGGCCATCGGGATCTTGACGACGACGGAGACGGAGTTGCGGATGGCCTCGAGGCGGAGCGCCACCGATTCAGGCGTGCCCTTGGCCGGCGTGCTGTCGCTGGATTTTGCCGCCGACGCATCGGCCGCGGCCAAGCTCATCGACAGTCCCAGGATTCCGGACGGCAGCAAGGCCGCCAGGGCCCGCAACGAGCGACGATCCTGCTTCATGATCAATCCCAGGCGGCGTCGACGATGCGGCCGTCCTCCGACAGAACCAGGGTCAGCCGGTTCGGATCGAAGGCATAGCTCGGAATGCCGTCGGTCGGCTTGATGACCCGCACGTTCCAAGGCAGGTCGGTTTCACGCACGACGCTGTCGGCCGCCGCGCCGGCCGGCGGCTGTGCGCCCTTGGCGACGAAGAACTTGCCACGGCACTTGGAGCAATCCTCCTTCGGCGCCGCGATCTCGGTGTAGCCCGGCAGCGTCTTCAGCACGATCGCGTTGGTGCCCGAGCGCACCCGCACGCCCTTGTAGGGATGGCCCTTGTCGACCGGCAGCAGCGCCTCGAACGGCATGAACGGACCCAGCGGCGCCGGAGCCGTCGGCACCACGCCCTGGAAGATCAGGTCGAGGATGCCGTCGATGGCTTCGCCCCGCGTGATCGGGATCAGATGCGGCGACCCCCAGCCGGAAGACGACACCAGGCCGCGCGCGCGGATGATATCGAGGCCGCCGGCGCGTTCCGAGCGCAGGACTTCGACGCTGGTCACGATCGTGATCGGCCACGGCGCCATCGCGGGCGGTGCGCCGGCCTCCGACGATGAACCGTAGCCCGGCGGCGGCGGCGCGCCGCCCACTCCCGCAGGCGGCGGAGTCTGCGCCTGGGTGCCCATCGTCCATACGGCTGTGGACAGGCAGGCAATGGCGAAGATCAAGGACTTGTTCATGGCATCCTCGGTGGCTGCGCCGATGAAGCGGCGGGTTGGGCGATGGCGGCAAGGCGGTCGTCGGTCAGGTTTTGCTCGAACTTGTCGAAGGCTTCCAGGATCAGGTCGGTCGGCACCATCTGGGTGAGCGTGCAGAACGACGTCGTCGTGCTGTCGAACCGGCCGTTCTCGAAGAACTTGTTCACCGGGGCGCCGCCGCCGCAGACAGAGAAGTACTCGCAGTGGGCACGGCAGGCCTCGGTGCCTTTTGTAATGTCACGCAACAACGCCGAGTCGACGCTGGCTTGGTAGATCTCGGCCAGCGGCTGGCGGTTGATATTGCCCAGCAGGAAGTCGCCGTAGTCGGCGTTCTTGTAGCCCAGCAATTCCGGCGAGAAGCTCGAGATGTTGCCGTGGCTGTCGACGTTGATCATGCCCAGCGGCTCGACCTGGATGTTGCGGGCGCGCACGCCCTCGGGCCGGAACACGCGCGGCAGAGCGTGATCTATCTCGCGCACGAACTTGATGCGCCCGTCGGCGCGGGCGAGATGCCAGAAAGTCCGCAGGAACGTCTCGTAGCGCTGGCGCAGCTCGGCGCCCTGGAACAGGTCGGAAACGTAGTCGCCCTCCGACTCCTCGACATTGAAGCAGACGTGGTCGATGCCCTCGGAGAGATAGAACGCCAGCATCTCTTCCGGCATCTCCAGACTGGCGCGGCCCAGCACCGAGAGGATGTGGAACGGGTAGCCGGCGTCACGCAGGCAGCGGACGCCGGCGATGGTCTTGTCGAAGGTGCCGGCGCCGCTCCGCGTCTTGCGATTGGCGTCGTGCAGCTCGCGCGGACCGTCGATGCTGATGCCGACGCCGACGTTCCATTCCTTGAAGAAATCGCACCAGGCGTCGTCGATCAATATGCCGTTGGTCTGGAACGAATGCCTCACCCTGACCGCGGAGGGTCCATCCTTGGGTCGCAGCCGCTCGATCGTGGCGAACGCCTCGCGGTAAAACGCGGCGGGCACGGCCAGCGGCTCGCCGGCATGCCACAACACGGTGAGTTCGGGATTACTCCAACCCGAGGCGAACAGCTCGGTGAACAGCCTGGTCACCGTCGACTGGGAGATGACGTGCTTGTTGCTGCGATCGGGCAGGTAGCAATAGGAGCAGTTGATGTTGCAGAACGGTGTCGGCTGGATGATCACCATCTCGACTTCAGGTCGGCCAACCGGCACCTGCTGGGGAGAAAAGCTCTGCATGTCGTTGCCGGCTTACCAGTTGTGCCAGCCGTTGCCCCAGCCGCCGTTGTGCCAGCCACCGTTGCCCCAGCCGCCATTGTGCCAACCGCCGTTGCCCCAGCCACCATTGTGCCAGCCGCCGTTGTGCCAGCCCCAGCCGCGATGCCAGCCGTTGCCCCACCACGCGAGCTGCGTTTCACCATCCTCCGCCGAGACCGGCTCCTCTCCGGCCGGGGTGCCGATGCGCACGACGACGGATACCGAATTCCGGATGGCCTGGAGGCGCAGCGCGACCGACTCAGGCTCTTTGGGCGCCGCGCGCTCGCCCGACGAGGTCGCGGCCAAGCTGTCGGCCGAGGCGAGGCTGATGGAGAGGCCCAGGATACCGCTGGGCAACAGGGCCGAGAGGGCGCGCAACGAACGGCGATCCTGAGTCATGTCGTCTCCGATCGAGCTTCTGACGCGTTACGCGCGGCGGCCGCGTTTCGACCGGCACGATAATCGGACTTGCCGCCGACTGACAAATGAAAACTAGCCCGCCTCGCCGCCCCGGAGCGGCGCGGTGCGCGCCAGCACGCTCACCTCGACCCACATGCCGCGAAACGAATCCGTCATACCGACAAAACTGCCGGTCACCGGCGTCGCCTGACGGATATCGCGTGCGACGGCGACGGGAATGAGATTGTGGCCGCCGACGCTCCGGTTGGTCGGATCGAAGGTGATCCAGCCGGCGCCCGGCACGTAGACCTCGGCCCAAGCATGGGTCGATCCGGAATCGTCCGACCCCACCAAGTCACGATCGGGATTGTAGAGATAGCCGGAGATGATCCGTGCGCCGAAGCCCAGCGCCCGCGCGGCCTCGACGAATAGGACCGCGAAATCGCGGCACGAGCCCCAGCCGCGGTCGAGCGTCTCGAGCGGCGCCTGCGTGCCCTCGACCTCGCGGCTCTGGTAGCGGACGCGCTCGCCGACGCCGGCGCTGAGATCCTTGAGGAGCGACAGGGTGTCGGTGGGATTGCTGCGCACGAAGCCCGCCACCCACTTGTTCAGGCGGCCGTCGGGATCTTCATACTGCAACACCGCGAGCGCCCCGAGATCGGTCCACTCGGCGCCGGAATAGCGGAAGGGATAGTGGATCGCCGAGCCCGCGATATCGAATACCGGCCACGGATCGCCGCCGAGCTGCAGGGAAGCCGCGCTGTCGATCACCAACTTGTCGGTCATGGCCTCGAAGGTGGCGGTGGCGATGGCATTGCCGAACACATCGTGGGCCCAGTTTACCGTGGCGGCCGGCGTCACTGTGATGTCACTCGAGATCAGCCGGAGATCGCGGCTCTCGCGCGGCCGCAGCATAAGGCGGTGCGGCCCCAGCTTCACCGGCTGATGGTAAAGGTAGGTCGTCCTGTGACGGATGGTGAGGGCGATCATCGGCGCCTCCGGGGCATGCCTTGTAATGGCCGCCGCACCGGACCATGTGCGTCGGGTAGATCACGGGAGCAGATCATATCCGTCCGCACCACCGAGACGACGGTCACTTTCCGCCGCCCCTTCACCCTGGCCGCCCTCGACGATCTCCAGCCGGCGGGAACCTACCGCCTCACGATCGACGAGGAGGAAATTCCCGGCCTGTCGTTCGCAGCCTTCCACCGCACCGCGACGATCCTACATCTTCCGGCGGTCTCGGTCCTTGCAAGCAAGAGCGAGGCCGTGCCCGTCGATGCCGCCGAACTCACGGCGGCGCTCGACGCCGACGCCCGGGACTAAACACCGGCTGCTGGAAATGCAAAGGCCCCGCACTGTAAGGCGCGGGGCCACCGGATGCCGCACGTAAGCGCTGCATCCGTCGGGCTTGATCTGCGCTACCTTCTCCTGCGTCCGCTCGCCGGTACATCCGTGGTCGGGCGGAGCGAAGAAGGCAGCAGCGCGATCAGCCGCTTGAGTTTTCAGCCGATCGAAATCGTTCGATCCAGATCAGCAGGTCGAAATCAGCCGACGGCCTTGAGGTTGTCGGCCGACATCTTGCCGCTGCGGCGGTCGGCGACGAGCTCGTACTCGACCTTCTGGCCCTCGTTGAGGCTGCCAAGGCCGGCGCGCTCGACGGCGCTGATGTGCACGAAGGCATCGCTGCCACCGTTATCGGGCTGGATGAAACCAAAGCCCTTCTGGATATTGAACCACTTCACGGTTCCCGTAGCCATGGGAGAACCCTTTCACAAACGTAGATATGCTTACCCGCAATTGTGCGCGGGCCGTCGAAGTCGCATTTATTTCGGGATTGAGTTGGGTGGCGTAGCGCTCGACCTTGGGTCGGGGCATGGCCAAATCATCTTTCCGTGTATCGACGATAGCCATATGGGCGCTAAAGCCGGGATTTGCAAGGGCCTTGAAAGAGGTTCTTGAAGCCCATTCTTCTCCCCCAATGACCTTGTGCCGGGAGGCCGCCGCCCTCATTTCGCCCCTGTAACGGCGTTTATGAGGTCCTTGCGACCCGAAAGGCCCCAAATGGCCGGCAGACAGGACTCCCCCTCTTCGGACGCGGCGCTTCGTCGTGCGGCGGCGGCATTTGCCCGACCGACGGCCTGGCGCAGCATCCTCCAGCTCGTGACCTCCTTCGGGCCCTTCCTCGCCGGCTGCGCCGCGATGTATCTGACCTACCCGGTCTCCCCGCTCCTCGCCCTGGCGCTCAGCCTGCCGACCGGTGCCCTGCTGGTGCGGATTTTCATCGTCCAGCACGATTGCGGCCACGGCTCCTTCTTCGCCTCGCCGCTGGCCAACACCGTGACCGGCCGCCTGTGCAGCCTGATCACCTTCACGCCCTACGCCAACTGGGGCCGCCAGCATGCCGCCCATCACGCCAACTGGAACAACCTCGATCGCCAGAGCGCCGGCAGCGACATCTATTCGGCCTGCCTGACGGTGCGCGAATACCTGGCGTTGACGCCATGGCGCCGCTTTCTCTACCGGCTGCCGCGCCATCCGCTGATCGCCAACCTGCTGTTGCCGCCGCTGGTCTTCCTGCTGCTCTATCGCGTGCCCTTCGATACGCCCCCTACCTGGGTTCGCGAGCGCTGGTCGGTCTGGCTGACCGACCTCGCCCTCGTGGCATTGTTCGGCTCCCTGGTCGCGTTGTTCGGTTGGCGCGAGGTGCTGCTGATCCATCTGCCGATCATGATCGTGGCCTCGATCCTGGGCGTCTGGCTGTTCTCGCTGCAACACCGCTTCGAGACTTCGCGCTGGCTCGGCCACGGCGACTGGAGCTTCGTCGAGGCGGCGCTCGAGGGCTCGTCGTATTTCCAGCTGCCCCCCGTGCTGCATTGGCTGACCGGCAACATCGGCTTCCACCACGTCCATCACCTGAACCCCCGGGTGCCGAACTACCGCCTCGGCGCCTGCCACGACGCCGTCCAGGTGCTGCGGCCGGTCCGGGCGCTCAGCCTCCGGGAGGGCCTTCGCGCGCCCCGCCTCACCTTGTGGGACGAGGCCCAGGGCCGGCTCGTGCGCTTCGCCGACGTGGTTGTCTAATTTGAGACCCCATTCGTTGGACGCGCTTGCAGTAGGGGTGTAGTGCTCTTGCACCATCGCCCACCAGGCCAACGGCTTTGCGATGGCTGAGAGATGCGTGCGCTCCCGCCTCAGACGCGACGTGCGCCGACGAGCGACAGGCTCGTATCGCCCCTTGTTCCTGATCCTGCCGATATCGACGGCGACGTGCTCCTGCGACGCCGGCACAAAGACCGCTCGACGGTCCCGAAGGGACTTCCCATGAAGCTACCTGAAAACACCAATGCCTATCTGTGGGGCGCCGCTGTCGGCGCCATTGTACTCGCCGTTGTCGGCTTCGGCTGGGGCGGCTGGGTGACCGGCGGTACCTCGATGAAGACCGCCGCCGCCGCCGCCAGCGACGCCAAGGTGGCGGCGCTCGCGCCGATCTGCGCCGACCGCTTCCGTGCCCAGGGCGACTCCGCGATCAAGATCGCCGAACTTGCCAAGGCAAGCTCGTGGGATCGCGGCAATGTCGTCGAGAAGAGCGGCTTTGCCATGATGCCGGGCAGCAAGACGACCGACTCCGACGTTGCGCGCGCCTGCGCCGAGATCCTGGCCAACCCGCCGACGCCCAAGACCTGAGCCTGAAGACCTGAGCTTTACGTCTCGCCCCTCCTCCGTGCCATAAAGCGGCGCCCTAAGATTGGCACGGGGCGAGGGGACGAGGCATGAGCGAAGGCGACGCCGGCTACCGGCCGGTCGACAAGGACTACTTCGACCGGCGCGGTCTGCGCCGCTACGCCGGCGTCGCCTCGTTGTGGGCGCTGGGCGTGGGCGCCGTCATCTCCGGCCATTATTCGGGCTGGAACCTCGGCCTGCTGGCCGGCGGCTGGGGCGGCTTCGTGCTGGCCGCCGCCATCGTGGCCGTCATGTATCTCTGCCTCGTCCTCTGCATCGCCGAGATGGGCGCGGCGTTGCCGCACACCGGCGGCGCCTATTCCTTCGCCCGTGCCTCGATGGGACCGTGGGGCGGCTTCCTCACCGGCCTCTGTGAGAACGTCGAGTATGTACTGACGCCCGCCGTCGTCGTCTCTTTTCTCGCGACATACCTGGCCGCCGTGTTCGAGACGCCGACTGCCTGGCTGCCGCTCTACTGGATCAGCTGCTACGCAGTCTTCATTGCGCTGAACGTCTGGGGCGTCGAACTCTCCTTTCAGGTCACCGTCGTCGTGACTCTGGCGGCGCTGGCCTGCCTCGCCCTGTTCTGGATCACGGCGCTCCCGGTGGCCGATTTCCAGCGCTTCGCGCTCAACATCGGCGCCGGTCCCGACGGCAAGCCGGTCGAGTTGCCGGAGGGTGGCGGGCCGCTGCTGCCGTTCGGGCTGCACGGTGCGCTGGCGGCGCTGCCTTTCGCGGTCTGGCTGTTCCTCGCCATCGAACAGCTGCCGCTCGCCGCCGAGGAATCGCTCGACCCACGCCGCGACATGCCGCGCGGCATCATCGCCGCCCTCCTGACGCTCTTCGTTTCGGCCGCACTCATCGTCTGGCTCAACCCATCGGTCGGGCCGGGCAGTTACAAGCTCGCCTCCTCGGGCGAGCCGCTGCTCGACGGTTTTCGTGCCACCACCGGCGGCATGCTCGCCAAGGTGCTGGCGCTGGTCGCCTGCATCGGCCTGGTCTCGAGCTTCCACACCATCCTGTTTGCCAAGGGCCGGCAGATCTATTCACTGTCGCGCGCCGGCTACTTCCCACGCGTCCTCTCGATCACCCATTCGCACCATAAGACGCCGCACGTGGCGTTGCTCGCGGGCTCCGGCGTGGCGCTCGCGATCATGTTCGCGCTGTGGTTCGGCATGGGGAGCGGAGAGCGGCAGCGCCATTATCCAGGGCATGCTGCTCAATATGGCGGTGGCGGGCGCCATGCTCTCCTACTTGGCACAGGCCGTGAGCTTCATCGTGCTGCGCTGGAAACATCCCGGGCTCGACCGCCCCTATCGTTCACCGCTGGGCATCCCCGGCGCGATCGTCACTCTGGTGCTGGCGTCGTTGACGCTGGCCTACCAGCTTCTCGATCCGGTGTTCGTGACGGGCGTGCTGGGGGTAGGCGTCTGGTTCGCGATCGGCATCGCCTGGTTCGCCGCCGTCGGCCGTCACCGCCTCGTGCTGGCGCCGGAGGAGGCCTTCGCGCTGCAGGCCGCCCTCCAGACGGGAAGATCAGCGGCTGTATGACGCCGCGACGGCCGCCTCGCGGTCGCGCTCGGCCAGGCTCTGCGTCACCTGCTTGCGGAAGCGCTCGAGCTCCGGGCTGCGCATCTGGGAGCGCTTGACCTCGGGATGGGTGATCGGATTGACCGGCTTACCGTCGATCAGCAGCTCGAAATGCAGATGCGGCGCGGTCGAGCGGCCGGTGTTGCCGACGAAACCGATCAGCTCGCCGCGCGATACCTTGGCGCCCGGCGCAATGGCCGGCGCGAAGGCGGAAAGATGGCCGTAGACGGTGGCCAACTTGCCGGCATGGTCGATGCGGATCCAGTTGCCGTAACGTCCGTTGGGCGCGGCGCCGATGACGACGCCGTCGGCCGCGGCATGAACCGGCGTGCCGGTGGGCGCCACCAGGTCGATGCCCTCGTGCATGAACAGCGCGCGCGGAACGCTCGGCGCCGGCAGCGTGGTGCCGGTGATCGAGCCGTTGCTGGGGCCGCCGTAGGACGACAGGCCGGCCGACGATTTGCCGTAGGATGACGCGCCGGCGTAGGACGAGAGCGGCGCCTCGCCCGTGAGCGTGCCAGGCTTCAGGCCGGGCGGCAGCGTGCGCAGCGGACCGCCCATCGCACCCGACTTGCCGGCAGTCGGCGGCGGCGTCGGCTTGCCGAACGGATCGGCCCGGAGACCGAAGCCCGAGGAGATCGAGACGGTCTCGACCGGCAGGCGGATCGCCGGTGGGCTCGCCGCCTGGCCGTTGGCCAACCAGAAGCGCTCGACGTTGTCGCGCGTGCGGAAGCGATGGATGGCGACCGTGCCCTTGGCCGTCCGCAGCTCGGCCCACATCACGCGACCGCTGCCGATCGGCGCGCCCTCGATGGTGAAGGTCTGCTCATAGCGGACATGGAAGCGGTCGCCGTCCTTGACGTCGCGGCCGAGGTCGATCGATGTGGCCAAGGCCTCCAGCGCCTCGAGCATCGCCGGCGCCGGCACGCCTGATGCGGCGGTCGAGGCCTCGAGCGAGCCCGCCACGGTTCCGCCGACGGCGATCTGGCGCGTGAACGGCAGAAGATCGCGCAGATCGCTCTCATCGCCGGCGCGGCTGGCATAGGCCGAAGCCAACAACGAGGCGACGGCCAATGCCGTGGCAAGCGATGCCTTTGTCTTGGCGGATGTCATGGCGAACAGTTTAGCCCATCCGCGGCGGCGCATGTCATGGCGTCAATGCTTCATGTGCCGTGACAAAACTGCGACTGCCCAGACTGCGGCGCCTTGAAAAAGGCCGGTTCCGCGGACCGGACGGAAACGCGATTGCCTACGGCGTCGGCTTCCACGCCTTCGCGAGTTTTTCCGCCTCGGCGATCTGCGCCTTGGTCATGCGCGCGGCAAGCGCCGCTTTGTCCTTGATCGCCTGGTCGCGGCGGTCCTGGTTGCGCGCTGTGTAGCGGGCGACGGCGAGCGTCAGCCACTTGTAGGCCTCGACGTCGTTGCGCGGCGGGATGCCTTCGCCGAAGCCGTACATGAATCCGATATCGTTCTGCGCCCGCGCATAGCCCTGGTTGGCGGCGAGCAGATAGAGCCGCGCGGCCTCGGCGTGATTGCGCGGCACGCCCTCGCCGCTCCAGTACATCGCGCCCAGCAGCGTCCGCGCCTCGGCGTTGCCCTTGTCCGCCCATACCTTCCAGATCCGCGCCGCCGTCGCCATGTCCTTGCGCTCGTAGGCGCCGGCAGCCTGACGCATGTCCCCTTCGAGCGTTTGCGCCCGCGTGGTGCCGACCAGCGCCACGGAGAGGAGGGTCATGGCGATCGTCAGCAGCTTCCTGATGTTCATCGCACCATCCTATGGCTCGCCGCTTCATTTTCAATCGCGACGACTTAAGAAGCTATATTTCCGTTATTCTGGAAATACCGTTGACAAGCCTCGGGCGCGTATCTAGATGGAGACTATGAAACTCGACGATGCCGCTGCCCGCCTCGAAGCCCTGGGCAACCCGACCCGCCTGAAACTCTACCGCACCCTGGTGCGGGCGGGTGAGGAGGGGCTGTCGGTCGGCCGCCTGCAAGCCAAGATCGACATCGCGGCCTCCACGCTCTCGCATCATCTGAAGTCGCTGGTGGTCGTGGGGCTGGTGACGCAGACGCGCGACGGCACCACGCTCGTCTGCCATGCCAACTATGACGTCATGCGCGACCTGCTGGGCTACATGGTCGAGGAATGCTGTGCCGAGGGAAGCTGTTCACAGGTCGTGCTGCCGAAGGTGGCCTGATCTTCAATCGGGGCGTTTTTTTGCCCTCTTATTTCGATGATTCTAGCAGAATAGGAGTAGTATCATGCCCGACTCGATCACCAAGATGAAGACCGTCGCCATCCTGGGCGCAGGCCCCGTCGGCCTCGCCGCCGCCGCGCACGTTCTCGAACGCGGCATGGAACCAGTGGTGCTCGAAGCCGGGCCGACCGTCGGCCACGCCGTGCGCCAGTGGAGCCACGTCCAGCTTTTCTCACCCTGGGAATACGCCGTCGACACGGCCTCGGAGCGCCTGCTGGCGGCAACGGGCTGGAATAAGCCGCAGCTCGATCTCTATCCGACCGGCGGCGAACTGCTCGAGCACTATCTCGAGCCGCTGGCCACGCGCACGACGCTGAAGGATCACATCCGCACGCAAAGCCTGGTGACGAGTGTCGGCAAGGTGGGTTTCGACAAGGTCAAGACCAAGGGCCGCGAGGCCGCGCCCTTCGAGATCCGCTACCAGAACGGCAAAGGTCCGGAAGTGCTGCGCGCCGACGCGGTGATCGACGCCACCGGCACCTGGTTCTCGCCCAACCCCGCCGGCACCAATGGCCTGCCGGCGACTGGCGAGCGCGAGGCGCAGGACCGTATCGCCTACGGCATGCCCGACGTGCTGGGCCGCGACCGCCCGCGCTACGCCGGCCGCAGCGTCGCCGTGCTGGGCGGAGGACACTCCGCCATCGGCATCCTGATCGACCTTGCCCGGCTGAAAGACGAAGCGCCGACCACCGAGATCGTCTGGCTGCTGCGTGGCGAGAATCCTGAAAAGGCGTTCGGCGGTGGCGCCAACGACAAGCTCGCCGCGCGCGGCGCGCTGGGACAGGCCTTCGCGGCGCTGGTGGCGAGCGGCAAGATCAGAACCGAGGCCGGTTACAAAGTCTCTCACCTCAGCCGCGACGGCGAGCACCTGCGCATCGGCGGCGGCTCGGCCTGCTGCGACCGCTACATCACGGTGAACGAGCTGGTGGTGGCCACCGGCTTCCGCCCCGAGCTCGACTTCCTGCGCGAGCTTCGGCTCTCGCTCGATCCCGCGCTGGAATGCCCGCCCGAACTGGCGCCGCTGATCGATCCCAACGAGCACAGCTGCGGCACCGTGCGCCCGCATGGCGCGCGCGAACTGGCGCAGCCCGAAGCGGGCTTCTACTTTGCCGGCATGAAGTCCTATGGCCGGGCGCCCACCTTCCTGATGCTGACCGGCTACGAGCAGGTGCGCTCGATCGCGGCCGAGATTGCCGGCGACCACGAGGCCGCGCGCAAGGTCGAGCTGGTGCTGCCGGAAACCGGCGTCTGCAGCGGTCCCGCCGTCGCGCCGGGCGAGGCCCTGGCGTCGGGCTGTTGCGCGCCGACCAAGGCCGCCGACGCGACGGCGCCGAAAGCCGGCGCCTGCTGCGGATGAGCGCCGTTGCACCTCCGATGCCGAAGGGCCCGCTTGGCGGGTCCTTCGCCTGGCGTGCCGAAGCCTTCCATGACTATGACTCCTGGGCGCTGCATGTGACGCCCGAGGACGTGGCCGAGATCGAGGCCGCCGCGACGGCCTCGAAGACCTCGTGTCCCGACCTGCGCACGATCACCCGCGACGACTTCGCGCTGCCCGGTTTCGCCTCGAAGCTCGCGACGCTGCGTCATCGCATTCTGGGCGATCTGGGCTTCGGCTATGTCCGCGGCCTGCCGGTCGAGCGCTGGGATCCCGACTTCCGCATGCGAGTCTACTGGGGCCTCTCGCGCCACATCGGCGACCCGGTGCCGCAGAACCGCAACGGTCATCTGATCGGCCACGTGATCGACATCGGCACCTCGGTGAACGACGCCAACAAGCGCATCACCCAGACCAACGCCGAGCTCTCCTTCCATGTCGATTCCTGCGACGTGGTGGCGTTGCTTTGCCTGGCCACCTCCAAGTCGGGCGGCGAGAGCGCCATCGTGAGCGGCGTCGCCGTGCATGACGAGATGATGCGCACCCGCCTCGACCTCTGCACCGCCCTCTACGGTCCGATCCCGATGGACCGGCGCGGCGAGGTGCCGGCCGACGGCAAGGGCTGGTACGAGATGCCGCTCTTCAACTGGCACAAGAATTCCTTCACCGGCTTCGCGCCGGTGCGGCTCTATGTCGAATCGGTGCGCCGCTTCCCCGACGCGCCGCCGCTCACGCCGCTCCTCTCGGAGGCGCTCGATCTCTTCTACGAGCTCTGCGCCGATCCGCGCTTCTGCCTGATGATCCCGTTCCGGCCGGGCGACATCCAGTACATCCACAATCACGTCGTGTTCCACGCCCGCACCGCCTACATCGACCATCCGGCGCCCGCGCCCAAGCGCCACCTGATGCGCCTGTGGCTGTCGGCGCCGGATGGCCGCGAGCTGCCGCAAGCGCTTCTGGCCAAATGGCCGGTGGTCGAGCGCGGCAAGCTGCGCGGCGGCGCCGTGATCGCTCCGGACCGCGAATGGATCGTGCCGCTGGAAGCGGAGACGCCCGCCTATTGATGGACAGGTCCGCCAAGGGCGCTTCGTCGACCACCAGTGGCTGCCTTGTCGCCGTCGCTGCGTTGATCGGCGTGTTCGCCACCACCCCCGGCCAGACGGTCGGCGTGTCGGCCTTCATCGATCCGATCGCGGCCGATCTCGGGCTCGATCGCGCGCATGTCCTCGTTCTCTACAGCCTGGGCACGTTCCTCGGCATTCTGGCGGCGCCCTTCATCGGCAAGCTGGTCGATCGGTTCGGGCCGCGTCGCCTGATCGTGCCGGCGGTGCTGGCGGTGGCCTCGGCCTGCGGCGTCATGAGTCTCGCCCAAGATGCCTGGTCACTCGGGGTGGGCTTCGTCGCCCTGCGCGCGGCGGCCATTGCCGGCCTCAGCCTCGTCACCATGCAGATGGTCAATCTCTGGTTCGACCGCTTTCGCGGCCGCGTCACCGCGCTTGCCATGATGGGACTGGCGCTGGGCGGTCTCATCATCCCGCCGCTGGTCGAGCCGATCATCCAGGGCGGAGCTCAAGGTTGGCGAGCGGCTTATCTCGTGCTGGCCGCCGGCGTGCTCGCGGTCATGCTGCCGGTCGGCTTGGCGTTCTATCGGGGCAGGCCGGAAGATCATGGCGCCGCCCGCGATTTCGGTCGCATCTCTGCCGGCGCCGCCGCCATGCCGGCGATCAGCCTCACGCTGGCCGAGAGCATCCGCACCAATGCCTTCTGGTACTTCAGCTTCATCACCGTACTCTCCAACGGCGTCGGCACCGCGCTCATGCTCGACCATGTCCGCGCCATGGCAGCAGCCGGCCTCGCGCGTGACAGCGCCATCCATCTGCTGGGCGCGATGACCTCGGCCCAGGCGATCGCCACGCTGTGCAGCGGCGCGCTCATCGACCGCTTCGGTGCGCGGCCGATCGGCCTTTTGGGTCTCTGCCTCCTGAGCTTTTCCATCACCTGCCTGTGGACGAGCCCCGCGCTCGCCTATGGCCTCGCCTACGCCATGACGCTGGGCGCCATGATCGGCACGTTGCAGATCGTCTATTCGGCCGGGCTCGCGGAGGCCTTCGGCCTCAAGCATCTCGGGACCATCCGCGGCACCCTGTTCGTCATCGGCGTTTCCGGCGCGGCAGCGGGACCGCTCGCGTTCCTGTGGTCTCCGGCGGCAGCCTATTCGATTTTTCTTGGGATCACCGCCGCAGCTGCCACACTCGGCCTCGTCGGCATGCGGTTCAGGGCTCGCGGGACGTGACAGGGACAAGCGGAGCACATTCGGGCGCGAGGCTCGTCGCGGTCGTCTGCACGGCGCAGATCTTCGTGCAGATCGGCGCCGGCTTCTGGCCGGCGCTGCTGCCGCAGATGATGCAGCTCTGGCAGCTCTCCAACAGCGAGGCCGGCTGGATCACCGCGATCTTCTTCGGCGCCTACATGGTCTCGGTGCCGGTGCTGGTGACGCTGACCGACCGGATCGATGCCAAGCGCGTCTATCTGTTCGGTGTCGGCTGCACGGTGGCGGGCCATCTGCTGTTCGGCCTCTATGCCGACGGCTTCTGGTCGGCCTTCGCCACCAGGGCGCTGGCCGGCATCGGCTGGGCCGGCACCTACATGACCGGCCTCAAACTGCTCGCCGACCAGGTCGATGCCAGGATGATGTCGCGCGCCGTCACCGGGCACGCCGCCAGCATCGGCATCTCGGGCGCCCTCTCCTTCCTGCTGGGCGACGTGCTGGCCGAGCACTTCGGCTGGCGCGCGGCTTTCGTCATCTCCGCCGGCACGGCCTTCATCGCCTGGCTGATGGTGGCGCTCGTCGTGCCGTGGCGCGCGGCACCTTCGCGCGCGAAAAGCCCAACGGGAAAGCCCGCCGCCCTGTTCGACTTCCGCCCTGTCGTGCGCAACACCTCGGCCTTTGCTTATTCCGTCGTCTACTGCGTCCACACGCTCGAGATGAGCGCGCTGCGCGGCTGGGGTGTGGCCTTCCTCGCTTTCGTGGCGGGCTACACCGGCTTCTCGGACGAGACGCTGTCGCCGGCGCTGGTCGTCACCGTGCTGGCGCTGCTCGGGACGCTCACCAGCATCGTGGGCAACGAAGCCTCGATCCGTTTCGGCCGCCGCCGGCTCGTGGCCGCGGCCATGATCCTGTCGATCCTGTTCGCCTCCGTCGTGGGTTTCCTGGGCTCGACCAGCTACTGGCTCGCCGTGGTTCTGCTCATCGCCTACGGCATGGTGGTGTGGCTCGACTCCTCGTCGGTGACAGCGGGCGCCGCCGGCAATGCCGAACCGTCGCGCCGCGGCGCCACCCTCGCGGTCCATTCGACGCTCGGCTATGCCGGCGGCTTCATCGGGCCGCTGGTCGTCGGTTTTACGCTCGATCTCGCCGGCGGCATGTCGCCGATGGCCTGGGGCCTCGCCTTCCTGGTCGTGGCGGTGCTGATGCTGATGGCGCTGGTTGCGTTCCTGGTCATCCGGCCGCGCGAACTGGAGGGCGACCGCGGCCGCTGAGGCGACACCTAGGAGCGACAGGCGTCAGTTGCTGTTCACGATGCGCTTGACGATGAAGCCGCGGCCCTCGCGCTCGACCTCGAAGCGCACCTTGTCGCCGGGCGTGAGTCCGGTCAGCAACGCGGCGTCCTGGACGGTAAAATTCCGGGTGCCGCCCTCCAGCAGGAGCTGCGGGATCGGCGGATAGTCGAGCGTGATCCTGCCACCGGTGCGATCGACGGCGACAACGCGACCGGACGCCAGCGGCATGCTGGGCACCGGCTGCACAGAGCCGGACATCTCGTCGTCATAGGAATGGGGCCAGGGATCGACCATCGTTTCCGCCGCCACGACGGATCCGGCCAAGCCGATCGTCGCAGCCAGCATGAGCATTCCAAGAGTCACTTTTAGGGACATTGTCATCTCTCCGTAACCCCATCTGGGAACTCCCGGGCCGATTGCCAGAGGTTTCGCCAGAGTGACCGCCGCGCCTTCCCTCACATTTTCGGGAGGACGCGATGACTCGAGAGGCGGCGACGGTGGCTGTCGAGATGCCGGTTACGCCACCTGCCTGGTGTCGTTGATCCCGGCGTGGATGGGCAGCAGGAACGTGATCGCCCAGCAGGCGACCAGCATGACCGCAGACCCAGCAAGGCAGGCAGTCATGTCGCCAACTTGATAAAGCGCGCCCGAAAGAAGGATGCCGAGCAGGCGACCGGTCGCGTTGGCGGCGTAGTAGAAGCCCACGTCCTCGGCGGCCTTCTCGGAGCCGGCGTAGGCGAGGATCAGATAGGAGTGCAGCGAGGAATTGACCGCGAACGGCAGACCGAACAGCGCGAGGCCGGTGACGACCACGACATCCGGCCGCCAGAGATCCGGACTCTGCAAAAGAACGGCGAGCGCCAGCGGGATGGCGACGAGAAGGCCGGCCCATAGCCGCGAATTCGGCACCTCCCGGCTGAGGCCATCGGCGCTACGCGTCACCAGGGCCGGCGCGAGCGCCTGGACGCCGCCGTAGGCGATGGTCCAGGCCGCCAGGAAGGCGCCGACTTCGACGAAGCGCCAGCTGGCGGCGTAGAGAAAGACCGGCAGTCCGACCACGAACCAGACGTCGCGCGCGCCGAACATGAAGATGCGGGCCGCGGCAAGCAGATTGATGCTGCGGGATTTGGCGAACAGCTCGCGCATCGTCCTGGAGGACTTCGCCTTGCCGACCTGGCGCGGCAGCAGCAACAGGCCGGCGACGAGGATGACGCCAATCAGTGCAGCCATCAGCCAGAGCGCCGGCACGAACCCCATCACATCGAGCAGCAGGCCGCCGACGAAGAAGCCGATGCCCTTCATCGCGTTCTTCGACCCGGTGAACCAGGCCACCCATTTGAAGAGCTGTCCCGAGCCTTCGGCCGCGGTCGCCTTGATGGCCGACTTCGAGGCGGTCTTGGTAAAGTCCTTTGCGAGACCGGCGATGCCCTGGGCGGCAACGACCCAGGCCACGGAAGCCGCGGCGGTCCAGGCCGGGTCGAGCGCCGACAGCATGACGAGGCCGGCGATCTGAAGCGTCTGGCCGGCTGCCAGCATGCGCGGGATGCCGAAGCGTGTCGCCAGCCAGCCGCCGGCAAGATTGGCCACGATGCCGGCGAACTCATAGAGCAGGAACAGGAACGCCAAGGTGAACGGCGAATAGCCGAGCTTGAAGAAATGCAGCAGCACGAGCATGCGCAGCGCGCCGTCCACCAGGGTGAAGCCCCAGTAGGACGCGGTGACGATCAGATAGTTGCGAACCGCCGGCGCCATCACGCCTCCGCTTCGATCACCATGTTGGCGAGATCGACCATGCGACAGACATAGCCCATCTCGTTATCGTACCACGCATAGACTTTGAGCAGCGTGCCGTCGGTCACCATGGTGCTGGGCGCATCGACGATCGAACTCCTGGTGTCGTTGCAGTAGTCGGCCGACACCAGCGGCCGCGTCTCGTAGCCCAGGATGCCGGCCAGCGGACCCGCCGCAGCCGCCGCGAACAAGGCATTGACCTCGGCCTCGGTCGTCGACCGATTGAGCTCGAAGACGCAGTCGGTGAGGCTGGCATTGAGCACCGGCGCGCGTACGGCGTGGCCGTTCAGCTTGCCCTTGAGGTCGGGGTAGATCAGCGCAATGGCGGTAGCGCTGCCCGTCGTGGTCGGCTGCAGGGAAAGCATGGCCGACCGCGCGCGGCGCAGATCCCTGTGCGGCGAGTCGACAACGACGTTGGTGTTGGTCGGATCGTGGATGGTGGTGATCTGGCCATGCTTGATGCCGATCGCCTCGTGGATCACCTTGACCACGGGCGCCAGGCAATTCGTGGTGCAGGACGCCGCCGTCAACAGGCGATGCCGCGCGGGATCGTAGAGCCGGTCGTTGACGCCCACGACGATGTTGAGCGCGCTGTCGTCCTTGACCGGGGCGGCAACGATGACCCGCTTCACGCCGCAGTCGAAATAGGCGTTCAACCGATCCAGCTTCAGGAACTTGCCGGTGCATTCGAGGACGATATCGCATCCCGTTTCGGCCCAGGGCGCCTGGCGCGGCGCGGCCTCGGCGCTGAAACTCACGTACTTCTGGCCGATGGCGATCCCCTTCTCGCCGTCAACCTCGAACGATGTGCGCCAGCGGCCGTGGATGCTGTCGAATTCGAGAAGGTGAGCCGTCGCCGCGGCGCCGCCCTTGATTTCATTGATGTGCACGACCTCGAGGCGGTTCGCGGCGCGCGGGTCGTCCGGAGCGCGATGCACGCCGCCGAATGCCGCGCGGAGCGCCAGCCGCCCCATCCGGCCCATGCCATTGATGCCAACCCTCATGTTGCTCTCCGCTAGACAGTTGCCCTGGTGCTGTCGCCGAGCTCGTCGAGGCGTTTCTTGAGCGCCATCCTGTCGAGCGAGGCATAGGGCAGGTTGACGAAGATTTCGAGCCGCCGGCGGATCATGCCGTAGAGTTCGTTGATCATCGTGGCACGCTCGGCCTGCGTGCCGGTGAACTTGGCGGGGTCGGGCAGCGGCCAGGCACCCGTGATGGGCTTGTCGCCGAGGTCGGGACAATCCTGGCCCTGGAGCGTGTCACAGAGCGTGATCACGAAATCCATGCGCGGCGCTTCAGCTCCCGCAAACTCGTTCCACGACTTGCAGCGCAGCGGCGTAACGTCGTGGCCAAGCGCCATCAGCTTCTCGATCACCTCCGGCATGGGAGCCCGCGCCGGCTCGGACCCCGCCGAATAGGCGTTGAATTTGCCCTTCCCGACCCGATCGAGCAGGGCCTGCGCCATCAGCGACCGGGCCGAATTGTGGGTGCACAGGAACAGGACATTGAAAGCGGCTGTCATGTTGTCGTCCTCCAGCGTTACCTCAGGAAGCAGTCGCGCCAGGTCGCCGCACAGATCCGGCCTCCCGGCGCAGCAGGTCTCGGTCAGGAAGCCGAACAGCGACCGCAGGCCGGCGAAGCGCACCGCGTAGATGTTCTGGCGCCCTTGTCGTGTCGACTGGATAAGCTGTGCCTGCTCCAGCGCCGCCAAATGGAACGACAGCGTCGAGGGCGGCTGATGCAGTTCGGCAGCGAGGTCGCCGGCGGACATGCCGGTGGCACCTTTGCTGGCGAGAAGCCGCATGAGGCTCAGTCGCGTTTCCTGCGACAGCGCCGCAAAACCTTGGGCTGCGTCCGTTGTTTCCATTCTTCTAGAATAGTCCAACGGTATGACAAGGCCGTTACAGCTAGGGCCTTTTCGCCCCCTCGACACGCCGCGCAACGGCGGGGCCGGCCTCGTACCAGTGCTTGCTGGCGTTCACGATCTTCACGACCGACAGCATGACCGGGACCTCGATCAGCACGCCGACCACGGTAGCAAGTGCGGCGCCCGACGAGAAGCCGAACAGGCTGATCGCGGCGGCCACCGCGAGCTCGAAGAAATTGCTGGCGCCGATCAGCGCCGAGGGCGCCGCAACGCAATGAGCTTCCCCCGTTGCCCGGTTCAGGAGATAGGCGAGGCCCGAGTTGAAATAGACCTGGATCAGGATCGGCACGGCGAGAAGCGCGATGATCAGGGGCTGGTCGATGATCTGCTCGCCCTGGAAGCCGAACAGCAGCACCAGCGTGGCGAGGAGTGCCACCAGCGAGGCCGGCTGCAGGCGCGCGAGCAGCCGGCTCAGTCCCGCCTGGCCGCCGCGCGCGAGGGCGCCGCCGCGGACGAGCTGGGCGAGGATGACGGGGACCACGATATATAGGCCCACCGAGAGCAGCAGCGTCTGCCACGGCACGGTGATGGCCGACAGGCCGAGCAGCAGGCCCACGATCGGCGCGAAGGCGAAGACCATGATCGAGTCATTGAGCGCCACCTGTGTCAGAGTGAAGTCGGGCTCGCCGTCGGACAGGTTGCTCCAGACGAACACCATCGCCGTGCAGGGCGCCGCCGCCAGCAGGATCAGGCCGGCGATGTAGCTGTCGATCTGATCGGCCGGCAGCCAGGGCGCGAAGAGATAGCCGATGAACAGCCAACCGAGTGCGGCCATCGAGAAGGGCTTTACCGCCCAGTTGATGAACAGCGTCACGCCGATGCCGCGCCAATGCTCGCGGACCTTGGCGATGGCCGCGAAGTCGACCTTGACCAGCATGGGGATGATCATCAGCCAGATCAGGATCGCGACCGGCAGATTGACGTGCGCGACCTCGGCCGAGCCGATGGCGTGGAAGATCGCCGGGAAGAAATGCCCGAGGGCGATGCCCGCGACGATGCAGAGCGCGACCCATAGGGTCAGGTAGCGTTCGAAGAGCGACATCAGGAGGGACGAGCCCGTGCTGCGCGCCGGCGCACGATCGTTGCCGCCTCAGGCTCGCACACCGGCACGACGCAGCCAGCGCCGCAGCAATTGTCGGTCAGGAACGCCATCAGGCCGTTCATGGCGTCGTAGTTCACCGTGTAGATCAGCGACCGCCCGTCGCGCCGGACCAGCACCAGGCCGGCGTGCTTGAGCTGCGCCAGATGAAAGGAGAGCGTCGGCGGCGCGAGCTTCAGGCGCTCGGTGATCTGGCCCGGCGGCAGGCCCTCGAGGCCCGCCTGTACCAGCAGACGGAACACCGCGAGCCGGTGTTCTTGGGCAAGCGCTGCAAGCGCTGGGACGGCGTCCTTCGATTCCATAATTGTATATTTATGGAATCATGGAAACGGCGTCAAGCGATCACGAGATGAGACCGAGCTCCCGGGCCTTGATCTGCAGCGCGAGCACCTTGGAGAAGATGCGGCATTGCGCCAGGCCGCCGGCCAGGAACCACAGGCCGGGCTGGCCGGTGGGCCGCCACATGCCCGCGAGCTCGCCTTCCGCGTCGAAGCCCCACACCGGACCGATGCGCTCCGTGGTCGTATCGCCCAGCACCGGGCGGACAGCTTCCTTCTGGCCCTCGTAGCCGGTCGCCAGCACGACCAGGTCGGCGGCCTTCACCGTGCCGTCCTTCAGGCGCGCGCCCTCCGCACAGAAGCGCTCGATGTCGGCGAAGGGGATCAGGCCGACGCGGCCGTCGACGATCATCTGCGAGCAGCCGGCGTCGAAGTAGTAACCGCCGCCGCGGTTCTGGTACATGATCTGCCAGCCCGTGCCGTCGGCGCCCGACGTCAGCTTGAAGCCGCGCTTCTTCAGCCCTTCCAGCAGGTCCCGGTCGGCCTCCGCGTTCATCCTGGTGATATTCTGATGCGCGCGCGCGTAGATGGGATACGGGAACGACGTCGCGAGCAGGTCGCAATCCTCGAAGGAGATGTCCTCGTCGTAGAGCGCGTAGGGCGCCTGCGCCTCCTTCAGGCTGACGATGAGCGTCGGACTGTTCTGGATGATCGTGACCTCGGCCGCTCCGGAAACGGCCAGGTCCTGCGCCACGTCGTGGCCCGAGGTCCCGGTGCCGAGCACCAGCGCGCGCTTGCCCTTCCAGTCGGTGCCGCTGCCGGCCTCGCCCGAGTGACGCACCGCGCCCTGGAAGTCACCAAGGCCCGGCAGATCCGGCGTCTTCGGGATCGTGCTGACGCCGTTGCAGAAGACGACGTGGCGCGGGTGCATGATCCGCTGGCTGCCGTCGCCGCGCTTCAGGGTCACGGTCCAGCGCTTCGTCGCCTCGTCGTAGGTGGCGACGGTCAACTCCGTGGCGGTCCACACGTTCAGCTCCATCGCCTCGGCGTAGAGCTCGAACCAGTTCGCCAGCATGTCCTTGGGGATGAACACCGGCCAGGAGCGCGGGAACGGCATGTAGGGGAAGTGGTTCACCCGCGTTTCGTTGTGCAGGGTGAGCGCGTGGTAGCGGCGGCGCCACGAATCGCCGATGCGCTTCTCGCGGTCGATCGCCAGCGTGTCGACGCCCAGCATGCTGAGGCGCGCGGCGATCATCAGCCCCGCTTGCGCGGCACCCACCACCAGCACGGCAGGATCGCGATCCTCGTAGGCGACGGCCTGGCGGCGGCGGTCGGCCCAGTTCTCGCCGCCGAAATTGCGCTTCCAGTCGACGTCCTGCCAGCGCCTGCCGTTGGCCGGATCCTCGTGCCCGCGGATCTCGTCGAGCGCGGTCAGGAGCGTCCAGGCGCGCGGCTTGCCGCCTTCGGAAACCAGGCGCACAACGCCGTTGCAGGGACCGACCGTGGTCTCGAAGGTGAAGATCGCCTCGATCGCGTCGGTGCCCGCCCGCTTCACGGGCCGGGGCGGCGTACGCCCCGCGGCCAGTTTCAGCGCGCGCGGCGCCAGGCGCGTCACCACAGGCACCATGCGCCCGGCGATGGCAGAAGCGCCGGAAGTCGTGTGCAGGTCCCAGGTGAAGGCAAGAATGTCTCGCCAATGGCATTCGCAGGCGAAGAGCGCGGCGAGGCGCTGGGCATCGCCGGCGGCGAGCGCCGCCACGAAGTCGCCGAGCCAGCTCTCGGCCGCCGCCTTCGCCGACGTGTCGGTCAGAACACCGTCCATGGACCCGTTCCCTCAGTCTTGAGTCTTGGCTCTCAATCAACAGTACGCGCCGCTCTGGCCGTCCAGCAAGCAAGCGTCTGCGGCCATTTCGCTCGGAGAGAAAGTGAGAATGAGACGCGCGGGATCTCGTGCCTTTGTCATGGTCTTCCGGACCGTGCGCGTCCCGCACATTCATGGGCGGTCAATTGACAGGGTGACGGCCCGTCGGCGGCTCGCCTATGATTTGGGACAAGAGGCAGTTCCGCGTGCGTTCCCTGTCCTGGAAGACAAGCCAATCAGGAGGTCCCCGTGGCTACAGCCGTTCTCATCGTTCGGGCCAGGCTGAACAACCTGTCCGACCGGCGGAAGTTCGACGATTGGTACCGGACCGAACATCTGCCGTCGGCGCTCAGGGCCTTCCGGGCGCAGCGGGCCTGGCGCTGCTGGAGCCGGACCAATCCCCTCGTGCATCTCGCGCTCTACGAGTTCCCGAGCGTCGAGGAGGCCGAGGCCATTCTCGACTCGGAAGCGCTGGCCGGGCAGATCGCCGAGTTCGACCACTTCTGGGGAACCGAGGTCACGCGCACGCGCGAAATCGTCGAGATTGCGGAGGAGCTCTCCGCGCGCTCCTGAAAAGGGGGCGCGCGCAATCACTCCTGGGGATAGCGCCAGGGTTTCGCCGGCTGGGCGGCGCCCTCGTCGAGGGTCCATTGCGGGATCGCCAGGCCCGGCGCCACATCGCTGAACACCATGCGCACCCGCGTGCCGATGCCGACGCGGCGCACCATCTCGGGCGGCGCGAGCTTGCCGTCGGGCGTCGCGAGGTTGCCGACGACGCGCAGCGACTCGTGCTCGGTCGGCTGGCCCTTCTGCGTGTCGAGGTCGACCAGCAGGATCAGGTACGGCGTGTGTGCCTTGAAGGCCGGCTGGATGGCGTGGTGGACCTCGCTGTAGGAATGCACCTCGCCCTTGCCTTCGACCTTGACCCAGTCGGACTTGGGGCTGGCGCACCACGGGCACGCCGTGGTCGGCGGATAGCGCAAGAGGCTGCAGGCGCCGCACTTCTGCAGATGGAAATCGTGCGCCGCGCAATGCTTGAAGTAGGCCACGTTCTCGACATCGAGATCGTTGAGGTCGAGCGGCATGCCGAGATAGGTCGCTTGTGTCGCCATGGTCCGCCCCCTACTCGTTCCGCATGACCATGGCCGACCCGGTGCCCGGATTGGCCCAGCCCATGTTGGCCGACACCTCGCACTTCTTCACCTGGCGGCAACCGCCCTCGCGATAGTCGTAGGTGTGCCGGCGCTTGCCGTCGGGGCCCACGGGGCATGAATCGTCAGCGTCGTGGCGCAGCTGGCGCACGTTCTCGATCACCATGTTCAGCCCATGCGTATAACCCTCGCAGAGATGGCCGCCGCTGGTGTTGTTGGGCCGCCGGCCGCCGAGACGAATCGTGCCGTCGCTGACATATTGCCCGCCCTCGCCCTTCTTGCAGAAGCCGTAGTCTTCGAGCTGCAGCATGGTGGTGAAAGTGAAGGCGTCGTAGGAGCCCGTGATGTCGACGTCCTCGGGCCCGACGCCTGAATTGGGCCACAGGATCTCGCGCGCGTATTTGCCGGCGACGGTGGAGATCGGGCCGTGCTGGTAGTGCATGTCGGTGCGCGGCTTGTTGCAGCGCCCGACGACGCCCCTGATCAGCGTGCGCGGATGGCGACAATCCCTGGCGCGCTCGGCGCTGGTGACGACCAGGGCCGTGCCGTTGTCGGTCTCGACGCAACAATCGAGGAGATGCAGCGGCTTGCAGATGATGCGACTCGCGAGCACGTCCTCGACGGTGAAGCGCTGCTTGTAGAAGGCCTTGGGATTGTTCGAGGCGTGCTCGGAATGGATCGCCTTCACCGCGGCGACCTGCTCGGGCCGCGTGCCGTAGTCGTACATGTGGCGCATGAATGTGAGGCTGAACATCTGGCCGGCGCTCTGCCAGCCATAGGCGCGGCTGTGCAACATGTCGCCCGAGACAGGCGCGGCCGCCCGTGCGCCGGTGCCGCCGATGCGGACCTGGCTGAAGCCGTTCATGGCGCGGAAGATCACCACGACCTTGCACATGCCGGCCTCGATCAGGCCCATCGCCATGCCGACCAGCGCCTCGGTCGATGAGCCACCGCCGAACACGTCCATGTAGAAGTTGGGCCGGATGCCCAGGTCGCCGGCAATGAAGGTCCCGAACGTCGAATCGCCCGACTGGTAGGACAGCACGCCATCAACGTCCGACGGTTTCAGACCGGCATCCTCGATCGCGTTCCTCACCGCCCAGGTGCCGAGCGCGCGCGTCGTCTTGCCCGAGCCCCGCGTGTAGGTCGTCTCGCCGACGCCGACGATGGCGTACTTGTCGCGCAGATGCTTCGGGCTGGTGGCATCGGTTTCGGCCGGCATCGTCATGGCGTCCCCCTTCGATGGCTCTCGGGACGCCACGATACGACGGCGTCGGTGGTGCGTCTGCCCTTTCACACCTACGATCCGCATCGCGGCTTTTGCCAATCGCCACCCGCCTTGCATAGCGCTTCAATTGCGCCTGCAGGAGGAAAGAGACCATGCCCGTTGACCCGCAGATCCGTGCGTTGCTGGACCGAGGGACCGGCGTGCCCGCCACGCACACGCTGCCGGTGGCCGAGGCGCGGCGGCAGTATGAGGCGCGCATCGCCCTGATGGCGCCGTCCCCCAAGATGGCGAAGGTTCAGGAGCGCTGCATCGACGGCCCGGGCGGAGCGATCAGGCTTCGCATCTACACACCTGCCGGCAGCGGGCCGTTTCCTCTGATGATGTTCTTCCACGGCAGCGGCTTCGTGCTGTGCAGTCTCGATACGCATGACGGCATGTGCCGCAACCTTGCGGCGGGCATCGGCTGCGTGGTGGTGTCGGTCGACTACCGGCTCGCCCCCGAGCACAAGTTCCCGAAGGGCCCGGACGATTGCCTGGCGGCGACACGCTGGGCGGCGGCCAACGCCGCCGACCTCGGCATCGATCCGGCGCTCATCATGGTGGCCGGCGACAGTGCCGGCGGCAACATGGCCGCGGTCACCGCGCTGCGCATCCGCGACGAAGGCGGGCCCAGGCTGTGCGGGCAGATGCTGCTCTATCCGGTGACCGACTATCATACGCCCGGCACGCCCTCCTACGCCGAGAACGCGGACGGCTATGGGCTGACCCGCGACACCATGGAGTGGTTCTGGGCGCACTACCTCGCCAATCCGGTGGAAGCGGAGAATCCGTATGCGTCGCCGCTGCGTGCACGCGACCTCGCCGGCCTGCCGCCGGCCTACGTGACAAGCGCCGAGTACGACCCCTTGCGCGACGAGGCCGAGCTCTATGGAAAACGGCTGCAGGCGGCCGGCGTGCCGACCAAGATCACCCGCTGGCCCGGCATGAACCACGGCTTCCTGTTTTGGGTCGGCCTGGTTGGTGGCGCCGACTCCGCGATGGCCGAGGCCTGCTCGTGGGCTCGGCAGGCATTTGGGAAGAAGGGTACGTCGGATGGATGAAGGAATATTCGCGGGCCTGAAGGTCATCGATTGCGCGAGCTGGATCGCCGGTCCGGCGGCGGCGACGATCCTCTCGGACTTCGGCGCCGAGGTGATCAAGATCGAGCCACCGGGAGCCGGCGATCCGTGGCGGGCGTCGACGCCAGTGCCGGGCAAGGTCACGGACTACTGGTGGCAGTTGACGGCCCGCAACAAGCGAAGCCTGGCCATCGACCTCAAGCATCCGGAGGGGCTCGCCGTGCTTCACCGCCTGATGGGCTCGACCGACGTGTTCATCACCAACTTCCCGCTGCCGGTGCGCGAGCGCCTGAAGATCGCCGCAGCGGACCTGCTCGCGATCAATCCGCACCTCGTCTATGGCTCGATCACGGCCTATGGCGAGCTGGGCGAGGAAGCGGCCCGGACGGGCTTCGATGCGACCGCCTACTGGGCTCGCACGGGATTGATGGACATGGTGCGGGCCACGGCCGAGACGGAGCCGGTGCGCTCCATGCCGGGCATGGGCGACCACCCGACGGCGACGGCGCTCTATGCCGCCATTGTCACAGCGCTCTACCGTCGCGAGCGAACGGGACTAGGCGGCGTCGCCCAGACCTCGCTGCTGCAGAACGGCCTGTGGGCAAACGGCTGCTTCGTGCAGAACCGGTTATTCGGCGAGCACGTCCGGCACCGGCCGCCGCGTACCGACACGCCGAGCGCGCTGGCCAACCACTATCGCTGCCGCGACGAACGCTGGTTCCTGATGGCGCTGCACAACGAGGCGCGTCAGCTCGCGAGCTTCCTCAAGGCGATCGACGCCGAGCACCTGGCGCAGGACGAACGCTTCGCCACCCAGCCGGCGCGGCGCGCCAACCACAAGGCGCTGACCGAAATCCTCGACGGGATCTTCGCCCGGCGCGACCTGGCGGAATGGAAGCCGATCCTCGAAGCCGCCGGCGTGACCTTCGGCGCGGTTTTCACGGTCGACGAGGCCGCGGACGATCGCCAAGCACGCGAGATCGGCGCCCTGGTTCCCTTCGCCGACGGCGCCGGCCTCACCGTGTCGAGCCCCTTCCACATCGACGGCGCGACCAAGGTCGCTCCGCTCCGCGCGCCCGCCGTCGGTCAGCATTCGGAAGCGGTGCTGCGCGACGCCGGCTACTCGGCCGACGAGATCGGGCGGCTGAAGGCGCTTGGCGTGTTGTAGCAGTAGACCCATCCGTCGCCCCGAGCGGGGCCGAGGGGCCTTCTCTCTACCGGACATAGCTTATTGTGGAGAGAAGGTCCCTCCACTACGCGCTACGCGCTTCGGTCGGGACGACGGAGCGCCTACCCGTGGCGCCGCTTCAAGGCGCGCAGGTCGATGATCTCGGGCAGGGTGCGCGGATCGGTGCCGGCGGGATAGATGCTGTGCTTTTGGATCTTCTGCGTGCCGGTGGTGGGCAGGCTTTGCACGATGTGGACCCAGCCCGGCGGCTTGTAGTAGGCGAGGCGCTCGTTGCAATGGTGGAACAGCGCCGTCGCCGCCTCTTTCTCCGGCATTGCGCGCTTGAGCACGACGCAGGCCAGCACCTCCTCGTCGCGCATCTCGTCCTTCACCGCCATCACGGCCACCTGCTGCACATCGGGATGCGAGAGCAGCACGGCTTCGACCTCGGCCGCCGCGATGTTCTCGCCCGAACGGCGGATGATGTTCTTCTTGCGCTCGACGAAGTGCAGCATGCCATCCGGCCCACGCCACACCACGTCGCCGGTGTGAAACCAGCCGCCCTGCCAGGCGGCTTCGGTGGCCGCTTCGTCCTTGAGATAGCCGGAGAAGCAGCCGCGGCGCGGTGTCTCCGCAGAGTGGCGCACCAGCATTTCTCCGGGCTGGTCATCGACGACGTCGCGATCGGCGTCATCGACGACGCGGACCTCGACGCCGGGCACCGCCCGTCCGAAGGCGCGCGTGCCGACCTGGCGCGGCTCCTCGGTGTCTCCCAGCACGCGCACCATCTCCGTCATGCCCCAGAGCTCGATCATGGGAAAGCCGAAGCGCTGCTCGAACGCGGCGTGCAGCTCGGGCTCGATGCCGGCGCCGATGCCGAAGCGGACCTTGTGGCGCCGTTCGTGCTCGCCGGGCGCGAGCTTCAGCAGCACCGGCGCGATCACCCCGAGATAGTGGACAATGGTCGCGCCGGTCTCGGCGACCTCCCGCCACCAGTGCTGCGGATGGAAGCGATCGGGCTGGATCTGGCAATTGCCCGTCAGGATGGCGCCCATCAGCGACACGACGCCGGCGTTGGCATGATAGAGCGGCAGCGGATTATAAATGCGATCCTGGGCCGTGCGCAGGCCGGCCACGCCGCCAAGCGAGGCGTACCAGGCGCCGGAGGCCATCACGTAGCCATGGGACAGGACGCACCCTTTGGGTCGGCCGGTCGTGCCGGAGGTATAGAGAATGCTGGCCGGCGTCTCGGGGACGGGCCGTGTGCCGCGCGCCGCATGCGCCACCTTCTCCAGGGAACCGGCAATCCGCTCCGACACGATCACGTTCGGCCGGTGCACGCTCTGCGCCAGTGCCTCCTCGATTGATGCTTCTCGCGCCCCAAGCGTCAGGACGAGGCCGGGTTCGCTGTGGTCGATGAGATAGGCAATCTCGGCGGCGCGGTAGTCCGGATTGATCGGCACGCAGCAGACGCCGATCGTGTTGAGGGCCAGCGTGTGAAGCACGTGCTCGGGCCGGTTCTCCAGCAGCGTCGCGACGCGGTGGCCGACGCCATAGCCGGCCCGCCGGTAGAGTCCCGCCAGTTCCTCGACGCGCTGCCCGGCCTCACCGTACGACATTTCCAGGCCCGAGGGCAGATAGGCGCGCTCTTCGTTGGCCGGCACGGCCAGAAACGGGCGATCGGCATGCGCGCCGACCGCCGCGGCAAACGCCACGGCGATGGTCGTATCGTCCCTGATCTCCGGCATGACGTCTCGGAGCCGCCTCAGGCCGACTTGGCCTTGAGTTCCGCCATTTCCTTTCTTACGCCCGCGATCATGCAGGAGACGTCGGACGTCACCATCACCATGTCGAAGCCGCGCTTCAGCGCGCCACCCGCGAAGGCGCCGCTGGCGCAGTGCATGACGCACTTGATGCCGGCCTTGTGCGCCACCGCGAGGATCTTGTCGCAGGTCGCCATGTGCAGCGGATCGGGATTGTCGCCGCGCGGCGGCATGCCGAGCGCGAACGACAGGTCGGCCGGGCCGATATAGACGGCGTCGAGTCCGGGGGTGGCGCAGATCGCGTCGAGGTTGGCGAGGCCTTCCTTGGTCTCGATCATCGCCATGACGATGATCTCGTCGTTGGCGTTGGCCACGTAGTCGGCACCGCCATACTGCGCGGCGCGGATCGGGCCGTTCGAGCGGAAGCCGACCGGCGGGAAGCGGCAGGCGGCCACGGCGGCGGCGGCTTCCTTGGCGTTGTTGATCAGCGGCACGATGATGCCGTAGGCGCCGAGATCGAGCGCCCGCATGATGTCGTTGGGATTGTTCCAGTTGACGCGCACGAACGGCGTCACGTCGGTCTGCGAGATCGCCTGCAGCATCGACAGCACGTTGTTCCATTCACTGGTGCCGTGCTGGAGGTCGACGCAGAGGGAGTCGAAGCCGCCCTGACGCGCCATCACCTCGGCGGTGAAGCTGTGCCCGACGGACAGCCAGCCCATCGTCGCGGTCTTCTTTTCACGCCACATTTGCTTGATTTTGTTCGGCCGCACGGTCGTGCCCCCCTCGTGGTGAATTGTTCGGCGTGACAATGCCCCTTCTCCCGGCAGACCGCCAGAGAAGGCCGAGATCGGCCAGTTCCGAAGGGCGGTTCCCTGCAACTTGACCGGTCGGAGGCGGCGGCTGAGGGTTGGGCCATGTCTGTCGCGACGCCAGCCCTGCCCGTCCGAGCCGAGCGCCTGTGGGCGGCGCTGCTGGCGGCGACGCTGATGAACCTGCCTCTGGGATCGGTCTACTCCTTCAGCGTGCTGCTGCGTCCGATCGAGCAGGAGCTCGGCATCCCGCGCTCGGCGCTGTCGCTCGTCTTCGGCCTGTGCACGGTGGGCTTCACGGTGGGCTCGGTCGGTGCCGCCTTCCTCTATCGCGCAGCCCCCGCGCCGATCCTGGTGCTGGCAAGCGCGCTGGCCGCCGCCGCCGGCATCGTGATGGCGGCGACGGCATCAGGGCTCCCGCAACTGCTGCTGGGCTACGGCGTCGTGTTCGGCACCGGCGGCGGCGCGGCCTACATCCTGCTGCAGCAGGGCGTGAACATGATGGTGCGGCGGCGCCAGGGGCTGGTGAACGGCTACATCGTCAGCCTCTACCCGATGGGTGCCATGATCGCGACGCCCCTCTTCCATGCCTGCAACGAGGCCTTCGGCTGGCGCACGACGCTCTGGGGGCTGGCGAGCGTGCTGGTGGCGTGCGGCATGGCGGCGGCGCTGCT
>Ga0207952_1000306_pt1 | contig 45709 bp, 30 predicted proteins | sample SubbioR12Aug_8Ca_FD_184831 | JGI IMG/M metagenome (GOLD analysis project Ga0207952, IMG submission 184831) | Serpentinite rock and fluid subsurface biosphere microbial communities from McLaughlin Reserve, California, USA - CR12Aug_8Ca (SPAdes) | ecosystem: Environmental > Terrestrial > Deep... | reverse complement strand
TTGCCTGGCTCAACAAGTTCAAGCGTGTCCTCACTCGCTGGGATCGTTGTGCAGATCGATATACAGGCTTTGTTCATTTGGCTTTCTCTATGATCCTGCTTCGAAGGTATTTATGAAATGAGTTCTAATTGTCCTCAACTCAGCCTGTCGCCATGTCTAGCGATCACATTGCAAACACCATCAATGACCATAAATTCCTCAGTGCTCCAGGTCAGTTGGGTGACCTGATCGCTGCACGCGACTGGTCGCAAACATCACTGGGTCCAATTTCTGATTGGCCGCAAAGCCTGAAAACTGCAGTGAGCCTGATGCTCAGTTCGCGCCAGCCCATGTGGATAGGCTGGGGCGCGGATATCGTGTTCCTCTACAATGATGCCTATATTGATGTGCTGAGCCTGGCCAAGCACCCGCAGGCATTGGGCTTGCCTGCGGCCGAGATCTGGTCCGAGATATGGGACATCTGTGGCCCGCTGGCTGATCGGGTATTTGCTTACGGTGAAGCGACCAATGCAGACGATGTGCGCTTGTTCATGAACCGTGGCGATTTTCTGGAAGAAACTTTTTTCTCTTTCTCATACAGTCCTATCCGTGATGAATCAGGAAATGTCGCTGGTCTGTTCTGCCCTAACCTGGATGTCACGGCCAAGCACCTGAATGCGCGCCGCTTGCGCACACTGTCTGAAATAGCCACCCGTTCCTTGTTGGAAAAAACCGTTGATGCTGCGGCAGACAGTGTGATCGCAACGCTGGTCAATAATCCTGATGACGTACCCTTTGCACTGCTTTACCTGAACCATGCACAAGCAGGGCAGACAAATGCTGCCGGGTTGAAGCTCTGGCAGGCGACGGGCGCAGTAGCTGATACTGTTCCGGCCATCGTCACATGGTCTGAAGAAAATCTACCTCCCGGCACCGGCAATGCGACAAGTTTTTTAACGGTGCTGGAACATGCACTGGCCACCACCATGCGCACAGGTTCACCAGGTGTTGTGGATCTGCCGTTTGTGGAGGGCTTGCCAGTCGGGCTGGCCAATTTGCCAGTTCGTCAGGCGCTGGTACTGCCACTCATGGCATCGTCCAATATCGTCGGTGCTATGGTGCTGGGAGTCAGCCCGGTGCGCAAACTTGATCATGATTACCGCAGTTTTTTTGATCTGGTCGCAACCCAGTGCGGCAATGCCATACAGAATGCCCGTGCCAGCGAAGAAGAACGTCTGCGGCTGGACATGCTGGCAGAAATTGATAGGGCCAAGACCCAGTTTTTCAGTAATGTCAGCCATGAATTCCGCACGCCTCTGACACTGATGCTGGCACCACTGGAAGAGGCGCTCGAAGATGCCGCCAGCCTGCCACCAGCCCAGAGGCAACGCCTGGAGCTGATGCAACGTAATGCAGTGCGCCTGCAAAAACTGGTGAATACCCTGCTTGAATTTTCACGCGTGCAGGCAGGTCGTGCCAAGGCCGTGTTCGAGGCGACGGATCTGGCAGCACTGACTTCCGACCTGGCCAGCAGCTTCCGCTCCACGGTAGAAAGTACGGGCATGCAATTGATCGTTGATTGCGCGCCATTATCGGCGCCAGTCTATATCGATGTCAGCATGTGGGAAAAGATTATCCTCAACTTGCTCTCAAACGCTTTCAAGTTCACTTTTGAAGGCGCGATTACAGTGAGCATGCGCGAAGCACCATCGCAGGGAACTGTCACAGTAACGATTGCCGACAGCGGCATAGGCATTGCTGCCGACCAGTTGCCGCGCCTGTTTGAACGTTTTCACAGGATAGAGAGTGCACGTTCCCGCACGCATGAAGGCACTGGCATAGGCCTGGCACTGGTGCATGACCTGGTGGCCTTGCAGAGTGGTGTAATCAAGGTCGACAGCGAACCAGGTCATGGCACGCGTTTCCATATAACTTTACCCCTGGGGACAGCTCATCTTGATCCTGCCCAACTTCGACCCGCGCAAGTAACGTCCAGTCATGCGACCAGCAAGGCGTATGTTGCCGAGGCTGCTGGCTGGTTGGGTGTGCCACTGTCGCCAGCTCTGCCTGAACCTGAAGTGCCAGTAATACCAGCAACATCAACCCTGTCAGGGCGCGTACTGATTGTCGACGACAATGCTGACATGCGCGACTATCTGCACCGTTTGTTGAAACCGCACTGGCATATCGAACTTGTTGGCAATGGGGTCGAGGCACTGGCGGCAATAAAAATGCAGCGTCCGGACTTGATCGTCTCTGACGTCATGATGCCGCAACTTGATGGCTTTGGCCTGCTGGCAGCCTTGCGTGCCGATGCTGCGACTCATGAGCTGCCAGTGTTGCTGCTCTCTGCCCGTGCTGGTGAAGAAGCGCGACTCGAAGGTTTGCAGGCAGGTGCCAGTGATTACCTTGTCAAGCCATTTTCTGGTCGCGAACTGGTGGCGCGTATCGACGCATTATTGTTGCGTCAGCGCGTGCGCACCATAGAAAATAGCGCAACACGACGCATGCAGGCGATCTTTAGTCAGGCACCCGTGGGTATCGCCATCCTGCGCGGGCCAGAGCATGTATTTGAACTCGCCAATGAACGCTATCAGGAACTGGTTGACCGTAGTGCCTTGATAGGTTTGACAATCAGGCAAGCCTTGCCGGAGATAGAAGGTCAGCAGATATTCGAACTGCTCGATACCGTGTATGCAACCGGCATACCTTATATGGGCCGTTCAGTGCGAGTTGATATTATGCGCGGTAAGCCCCCGCGACCAGTGGAATGTTATTTTGATTTCGTCTATCAACCGCTTTGCGATGACAATGGCACTATAGAGGGTATTGCGGTAGTGGTATTCGAGGTGACAGAACTGGCGAGTGCGAAACGCGCGGCTGAAGCAGCCAGCCTTGCCAAGGATGAATTCCTGGCCATGCTTGGTCACGAATTGCGTAATCCCCTGGCACCAATAGTCACGGCCTTGCAACTGATGCGTTTACGCGGCATCGATACCGCCAAGAAAGAGCGGGCAGTGATAGAGCGACAAGTCCAGCATCTGGTGGCGCTGGTTGATGACTTGCTGGATGTCTCGCGGGTAACCCAGGGCAAAATAGAATTGCGTAAAAAGGTCATCGAGCTTGCTGAAGTTGTGGCCAATGCGATTGAAACAATCAGCCCGCTGATTGAGGGCAAGCTGCATCATCTGACTGTTGATGTGGCAGCCAGCGGCTTGCCTGTGCAGGCAGATCCTGTGCGCTTGAGGCAGGTAGTCGCCAATTTGCTGAGCAATGCTGCGAAATATACAGAGCAGGGAGGGCAACTGCGCATTGCGGCCTGGCGTCAGGGTGAAGATGTAATATTGACTGTCCGCGATAATGGCATAGGCATCAGCGCTACTACCTTGCCAACTATATTCGATTTATTTGTTCAAGAGCGCCAGGCCCTGAGCCGTTCGCAAGGCGGCCTGGGACTGGGCCTAGCAATTGCACGCAGCATGATGGCCTTACACGGCGGCAGTGTCGAGGCGCATAGCGACGGCCTCGGCATGGGTAGCACATTCACATTGCGTTTGCCCACTTATGTACAACTGGAGTCGGCTACTGCTGAGGCTGTACCTGCACCTGGATTGAAAGCTGATATTGCCATGCATCAAGGTTTAAGCATACTCATCGTCGATGACAATGAAGACGCAGCGCATGTCTTGCAAGACATGCTGGAGATACAAGGCCACAGAGTGAAGGTGGTTCTCAATGGACCAGATGCATTACAGCTCGCACGCCTATTTAAACCGGAACTTTGCCTGCTTGATATAGGTTTGCCCGGCATGGATGGTTACGAATTGGCGCAACGTTTGCGCCAATTGCCTGGTGGGGAGACCTTACGCCTGTTTGCCGTTACCGGCTATGGCCAGAGCGAAGACCGTCGCCGTGCGACAGAACACGGTTTTGACGAGCATTTTGTCAAGCCACTGGATATTGCCAGGCTCAATGCCTTGCTGTGATGAGATTGTGCTGCCTTTGTCAGTTCGCAAATGTGTTTTGTAGCTGGAACCGCAGCACTGTTAGCTACTGCAAACGCACTGGTAGCGGCCAGTACTCCGTGGTCGCTGTGGCATATGATAAAAAGCCGTAATAAAAAGTGGATGCTCCACAATTTACTACGGCTGTGCTGTTTACTGAGTTAATTCAGTGAATTTAACTAATCCTGCCAGCCCTTACTGCAAATTACGCATACGCGCACGCATGGGTTTCAGTACCAGGATAGCCATGATAGCGGCCAGTGCATTCATGCCTGCTGCGATGTAAAACACTTCATGCCAGCCTTTATAGGCTTCGACTACATACACAGACAGTGGCACCAGCAGGGATGCTGTACCTTTGGCGGTGTACAGCAGACCAGCATTGGTGGTCGCAAATTTGCTGCCGAAAGTGTCGCCGCAAGTGGATGGGAAAAGGCTATAGATTTCACCCCAGCCAAAGAATACCAGTGCAGTCAGCAAGACAAAATACACCGGGTCTTTACCAAAGACGCTAAGCGCCAATATACCTACTGCCTCCAGTGCAAAAGCAATGAACATGGTATTTTCACGACCGATATTGTCAGACACCCAGCCAAAGAAGGGGCGGGTAATGCCATTGAAGATGCGGTCCAGTGACAACGCAAACGTCAGGGCTGGCAGGGTAAAACCGACCAGCGAGACTGGAATGTCGGCGATCTTGAAGTCCTTGGCGATAGGTGCCAGTTGTGCCGTTGCGACCAGACCGCCCGCCGCCATCATCACGAACATCAGATACATGACCCAGAAGACCGGTGTCTTGATCATTTGCTGCCAGGTGAAATCCACCTTGGTCTGACGGACCTGGCCCTGTGGAGCAGCCTTGTTATCTTTAGGTGAACTGAGCAGGAAGGACAGTAAAAATACAACCAGGCCCTGGCCAATACCAAAATACAGGAAGGCTGCTTCATAGCCGCTATTCTTGATCATCGCAGAAATTGGAATAATGGTCAGTGCCGACCCCATGCCAAATCCGGCTGCCGTCAGGCCTGCCGCAAATCCGCGCCTGTCCGGAAACCATTTGAGCGCATTGCCGACGCAAGTGCCATATACAGCACCAGCACCGATACCACCCACTGCAGCGGCGATGTAGAGCATGGTCAGTGTATCGGCATGCGCATTCATGAACCAGGCCAGGCCTATCAGCAAGCCACCCACCAGTACTACTGGTCTGGGGCCAAAGCGGTCAACCAGATATCCCTCTACAGGCACCAGCCAGGTTTCGGTAAACACAAAGATAAAAAATGCCACCTGGATGGCCTTGCGGCCCCAATGGTATTTCTGGTCCAGAGGATCAACAAACAAGGTCCAGCCATATTGAAGATTGGCGATCATCGCCATACAAACGACACCAAGCAATAATTGCAGCCAGCGATACGAAGAGGCTGTTTCCACGATAGGAAGTTTTTGCTCGAGGGATATTTCCGCAGTCATGCGCCTGTCCTTTTAATAAAATCTTAGGGGTGAATGGAAACAATGCTTGGTAATAATCGCTAAAGATATGCGATTATGCGCCTTGGTTTTTGGTCAAATTTGCTAGCCAAATTGACTAGGCTTATAATAATTCATTTAAAGCAATTTAACAATTTTGACTTCAGCATATGTTTATTCACTTTGAGATAAATGCCCCATGATTTTTCTTATTTGCTTATGTAAATAAGTTCTGAATCTGCTTTGAATGCGGACAGACTTAAGGCATAGAATCCGCTACATGACTCATGTTGCCAGCATTGTCGGTCAGGCCTGTGTCAGGCATATGACGGCAAGCAGATTTTAGAATGACAGACCAATTAAATTTATGGCTGCTGAGATATGATCTTTTGCCAGCTTGGCTATCGGCATGATGCCAATCACAAAGTCTGTGCTATTACCGGGCACATGCCATGAACGGTATCGATAATTGGCAAGCAGTTTGCGAGAAGTTGAGTAAAAGTGTTGACACAGATAGCGCGTCTTTGAGGAAAAAACGAGATGAAAATAGCGGTAGTGGGTGCGGGGGCAATTGGTGGATTTCTGGCGGTAAAACTTGCAGGCATGGGACATGAAGTCAGCGTCGTCATCCGTGGTGCCAACTTGCAGGCTGTGCGTGAAAATGGCATGAAACTGATCATGGATGATGGCAGTGAGCACGTGGCAAACATCTTCGCCACTGACCGCATTGGCGATCTGCCGGTACAGGATGTCGTCATCCTCGGAATGAAGGCTCATCAGGTCGCGGCAGTGGCTGCTGACATACCGGGTTTGCTGGGGCCTGATTCCATCGTGGTGACGGCACAAAACGGCGTACCCTGGTGGTATTTCCACAAACACGGCGGTGAGTATGAGGGCCGGCGTGTAGAGGCAGTAGACCCGGGTGGAGTGGTATCAGCGAACATTGATGTTGCACGCGTCATCGGCTGCATCATCTATCCCGCCTGCGAGATCATTGTGCCTGGCGTTATCAAGCATATAGAAGGCAATCGCTTTTCTCTGGGCGAGATTGACGGCAGTGATACACCACGCATACGCGCATTGGCTGATGCCTTGCGTGAGGCTGGTTTCAAGGCTCCCATCTCTTCCGACATACGTTCAGAAATCTGGCTAAAACTTTGGGGTAATCTGAGCTTCAATCCCATTAGTGCACTGACTCACGCAACCCTGGTTGATATCTGCGAATTTGCACCTGTGCGTGAGCTGGTCGCCCGCATGATGCGGGAAGGGCAGGTCATCGGTGAAAAGCTGGGAGTGAATTTCAAGGTCACAATAGACAAGCGCATTGCCGGGGCTGCTGCCGTTGGCAAGCACAAGACTTCCATGCTACAGGATATAGAAGCCGGTCGCCCCATAGAACTTGAGGCCCTGGTTGGCACCGTGATAGAAATGGGCAAGATCACAGATACGCCTACGCCGAATATAGAAGCAGTGTATGCACTGACTGCGCTGCTGGCACGCACGGTACAAGAACAAAACGGCAAGCTGCGCATACAGTAATCAAAACTGCGCTGTGCCAGGCTTGTCCCTGACTCTTGCAACGAAGGGATTTACTTTTAACATAGAAAGCGATCATGCAAAGATTTTCCACACTCGTCGAATTACTTGCTGCAGGCGCTGACGATGCCATCGCATTTGAAGCCCCCGGTGCGACACCGCTGACCTATCGTGATCTGCGCGCCAATCAGCAGGAAACCATCAAGAGCCTGAACAGTTTCGGCATAGGCCGCCAGGACAGGGTAGCTATCGTCTTGCCCAATGGCCCTGAAATGGCCTCTGCCTTTGTCTGTATCGGCGCTGCGGCCACTGCTGCACCACTTAACCCGGCCTATCGTGCTGATGAATTTGAATTCTATCTGTCAGACTTGCATGCGAAAGCACTGGTAGTGGAAAAAGGCAGCACTTCAGCTGCGCTGGCGATTGCTGAAAAACTCAAGATACAGGTGCTGGAACTGATACCTGCTGAAAAAGGCGCTGGCGCATACACGCTGGCGCAGGTCAATCCGCAAGCTGCCAGCACGACGTTTATCCCTGGCCCAGCTGCGCCAGAAGATATAGGCCTGATCCTGCATACATCCGGCACCACTTCACGGCCCAAGATAGTGCCGCTGTCGAATATCAATATCTGTGCCTCGGCCTGCAATGTGCGCGACAATCTGCAATTGACTGCGGGTGACCGTGGCCTCAATATCATGCCGCTCTTCCATATTCATGGCCTCATCGCGGGTTTGCTGGCACCTTTGTCTGCGGGCAGTACCATCTTTTGCACGCCAGGCTTTAATGCCCTGAAATTCTTTGGCTGGATGGCAGAAGCCAAACCAAGCTGGTACACCGCCGTACCTACCATGCACCAGACCATCGTTGCACGCGCAGCGCAAAATCACGAAGTGATTGCGGCCAACCCTTTGCGCTTCATACGCTCTTCATCCTCTTCCATGCCGCCACAAGTCATCAGTGAACTGGAGGCCGCATTCAACACCCCCCTGATCGAAGCCTATGGCATGACCGAAGCCGCCCATCAAATGGCCAGTAACCCTTTGCCACCTGCCAGGCGCATACCTGGCTCGGTCGGCATTGCTGCTGGCCCTGAAGTCGCGATCATGGATGTGGATGGCAATTTGCTGGATCGTGGCCTGACCGGTGAAATCGTTATCCGTGGCCCGAATGTGACTGCTGGCTATGAAAGCAATCCCAAGGCCAATGCAGAAGCCTATACCAAGGGCTGGTTCCGTACCGGTGACCAGGGAGTGATGGACGCGGATGGTTATCTCAGCATTACTGGCCGTCTCAAGGAAATCATCAGCCGTGGTGGCGAGAAGATTTCCCCACGTGAAGTCGATGAAATTCTCATGGATCACCCTGCGGTACAACAAGTCGTCACCTTTGGCATACCCCATGAAAAGCTGGGGGAAGAAGTCGGTGCTGCCGTGGTATTGCGCGAAGGCGTGACGGCGACAGAAAAAGAGCTGCGCGAATTCGCCGCCATACGGCTGGCAGATTTCAAGATACCGCGCAAGATCTTGTTTCTGGAAGAAATTCCCAAGGGGGCAACCGGAAAATTGCAGCGCATAGGCCTGGCTGCCAAGCTGGGTTTGTAGAGATTTGTAGAAAAGTATTAATATAAAAAGGGGCGCAGATAAAATCTGCGCCCCTTTTTATATTTGAACTATTTTATTGATCCAGTTACAGCCCCAGCCTTTTGGTCGCATCTGTCATGACGGTATTATCCCAGGCAACGAAGCCCTTCATATTGATGCCTTTCAGCGCATTTTTTCCTGCATCGTTTTCACTGAGTTTGACCAGGAGATTTTGTACTTTGTCGCGCTGCTCTGGAGTCAGCTTGCGGGAGACCAGGAATTGCTTGATAGGCACAGGCTTGGTTTCTGCGATTACACGCCCACCTTTGGCTACCCAGTCCTTGGCGACAGTGCCGGAGCCAGTCACTCCGGCTTCGACAAAACCGTTTTCCACCATGAAGGGAACAGCATCCTGGAAGCGGGTAGCACTGAAGCGTGATGCGGGATCACGAAAACCAAGTTCGTTCAGGTTGGCAGTAAACATGACGGTCGTAATCGATTCCAGCGATGGCACACCAATTTTCTTGTCGCGCAGATCAGCCAGGGTTTTGATGGAAGAATCTTTTTTAACGAATACGCGGGCGCGGTATTCAGTAAAATCCTTGGCGCTGGCAAGACCTACATATTTGCCACTCTTGGCTGCGCGCAAACCTATATGCGCCGGATGGATGAAGACCAGGTCATAGCGTTCAGCATCCAGGCCCGCTTCGAAATTGCTATACCTGTCCACCGCTTGTACTTTGACAGGGTGTTTGAGTTCTTTTTCCAGCAAATCCACCAGTGGTTTATAACGCTCGGTGACAGGGCTGCCATCCTGGTAAGTTACACCTTCATTCACGGCGAGTATCCACTCCTGCGCACTGCACACCTGGGCAAGGAGTGTAAGAAAAATCAACATAAAAGCGCGTAGGGAAAACATTAGGAAACCTATAAAAAATGTTAAATATGGGTAGGAAATGCGTGCATTGTAATGCAATTTGGCAAACGAGCAACTTTTTCTGATAATTTTTTTTCAGAAAATGAGGAGAGCGCTTGGAAAATCTGTTTTGTAATCAAGTACTTATAAAAATGAGAAAAATTTTTTACCAATCAAGCACCTCATGCAAAGAAGCTTATGAACTGAACAATACATATCAGCTATTGTTGTCATTATTTTATTTCAATCAAACAATGACGGATAGAAGGACTTGTAATAAGCATGAAAGGAAATGCAACTTCGCCATCGCCAGAGCGGCAGTTAGAATGCAAATAATAACAATGGCCAGCAGGTAAAAAAATCGCATGCATCAGCAACACTGGATTGACAATCAGCAAGCGCAAGGCGTGGTGAATGCTGGCACGCATGCAGAATTTGAGGCCAGGCAGGTGGCTTGCCTCAAGGATAATCAAAACATGATCTTGTCCATCCGGGCCAAGGCCATGATGTTTAATGATCCCTGCTCTGCGGCACTGTTGCAGCAAGTCGAACGCATAGCCCGCAGCGAGGCAACAGCATTGATCATAGGCGAAACCGGAACGGGCAAGGAACTGGTTGCACGTCATATCCATAATCATAGTGGTCGCAAGGGACCATTCATTGCAGTCAATTGCGGGGCCTTCAGTGAAACCCTGATTGATGCCGAATTATTTGGTCATGAAAGCGGTGCATTTACCGGGGCAACGCAGTCGCGCTCAGGCTGGTTTGAGGCAGCCAATGGCGGTACCTTATTTCTTGATGAAATTGGCGACCTGTCACTGGCATTGCAAGTGAAACTGTTGCGGGTATTGCAGGAACGCCAGGTTGTCAGGCTGGGTTCACGCAAACCTATACCGCTGGATGTCAGGTTGGTGGCAGCCACCAATGTGGATTTGCACAAGGCCATAGAGGCTGAGCATTTTCGCTCAGACCTATATTACCGCCTGAGTGTGGCAACCATTAATCTGCCGCCACTGTTTGAACGCACGGGTGACATACTGCCGCTGGCCCATCATTTTATTGCGCTTTATGGCGAGAAAATGAAACTGGATAATGTCCGCCTGTCGCCAGAAGCCGAGACTGCCTTGCTGCAGTATGAATGGCCAGGAAATATACGTGAGCTGGAAAACGTCATTCATTTTTCCTTGATCGTGTGCCGCGATAAATTGATCAGGGCAGAAGATCTGAAACTGGCTGGTGTTGCCAGAAGACGTTGCACGACTGAGGCAACTGTGGCGACTACGCAGGATTTCCTGCCTGCCTTGCATAGTCATGCAGTCAATACAGTCAGTAATGCAAGTGCGGCAACTAATGCGGCAATACCGGAAGCCAGCCTGAAAGACAGATTGCAAGCTCTGGTAGTAGAAAGCATAGAAACCGGCGATGCGGGTATCTTTGAATTTTTTGAGCAAACCCTGATACACACGGCATTTAAATTTTGCGCACAAAATCAGGTGCAGACGGCAAAGCTGCTTGGCATTTCAAGGAATATCTTGCGTACCCATTTGAAGCATCATGGCTTGATAGGTTTTGAGATAGACCCAAGACTTCATGCAGAGGAAAGCATGCCATTTGGTTTGACCGTTCAATAAAAATCCTGGATGCTGCCAGCTATGCTTGCGCTGGCAGCATTGCAAAGTAGTTATTTAAAGGCCTTAATGAGGGCTTCCAGTTTTGTACCCAGGGTTTTGTCATGGGCGGTGACAGGCGGCACTTCCTTGTCTACACCCAGCAACTGGTAAACAGCCATCTGGGCGGCACGAACTGAATATTCTACCGTAAAGACTACGTCGTCAGCGACTTCCACAAACTGACTGATGAAGGCAAAGTTTTTTGTGCCCGGTGGTACTGGCAAAGGACGGTCGCCAACAGAACGGGGCATGAACATGCTGGTGATATAAGGCATCCTGCAAGGTATGCAATTGGCGTTGTCAAAGACTTCAGCATCAAAGCGCAGATGGCCCAGCAATTCTTGCAGGATTTCAGCGCCGCTGCATTCACTCATGGGTTTGGCAACATAATCACCTATGCGCTCAGGGAAGAGCGCATAACCCCAGAATACCTGGACACCGGCAGGCTGGTTGATAAAGTGCGGCTGGTGTGCCAGCACAATGGACATCAGCCAGTTGGAATCCTTGAAGGTGACCAGGCCACCAGTCCCGGCTTCATTGCCGCTGAATTGCTGCATGAGATCAAAGAAACGCGGGTCTTTTAATGTGACTGTGAACGATGCCCAGTATGACTGCGCGATGCAACTATTGAATACCGTCGGATTACCCATGCCCATACCTGGCCGCTCGGTAGCCAGTTGTTCCCATAGCTTCCACCCACCTGTGTCAAGCTTGTTGCGTTTTTCCGGCGCGCTGCTCATGGAGCCAAGGCTGGATGCGTCGGTCATCGAACCGTTTTGCAGGAAGACCAGATCACCGTCGGCTATGCTGATGTTTTCTTCCACACCGCCACGCAGGCATTGCAAGCCAGTCACCACGAATTGACCGTTGTCCAAAGTATGCGTGATTTTTTGCACCTTGCAATCCATGATGAACTGCACGCCATTCTGTTTCAGCCAGGTCTGCAAAGGCAGAACCAGAGAATCATATTGATTGTAGATAGTGCGTTTCACGCCTGCCAGGGTCTCTATTCGTGAGAACTCCATCATGAATCTGTGCAGATAGCGTTTGAATTCGACTGCACTATGCCATGGCTGGAAGGCGAAAGTGGTTGCCCACATATACCAGAATTCAGTTTCAAAGAAAGCAGGTGAGAGCCAGTCGGTAATGGTGCTATTACCCATTTCTGTCTCATCCGCCTGGCTTAGTTTTAGCAACTCCAGACGATCTTGCATGGAGAAACCCATGGAAGACACTGGGACTTTGGCGCGACGTTTGTCTACCAGTCTGGCCTTGGAGTTGGATTTGTGATGTTCATTGAATTCTACCGTCTCTTCAAATACCGACCTGCCAGGGTTGTGCAGGGAAGGGATGGATTTGAATAAGTCCCAGGTACATTCATAGTTGTCGGTAGTCAGCATGCGGCCACCGCGCAAGGAATAACCCTGTTCAGGATTACCTGCCCCATCCAGACTGCCACCCAATAGTGAAGTCGCTTCCAGGATGGAGATATTGTCGCCCTTGATTTTTCCGTCGCGTATCATAAATGCGGCTGCTGCCAGTGAGCCTATGCCGCCCCCAATCAAATATGCTTTTTTATTACTCGTCATGGTTACTTTCATGTGAAGATTGTTCAATACTTTTAATTGCTGTCCTACCATCTTGGCAGGCGTGCAAATGCCTGGTTTGCGCTATGACAAACAAGTTGATTTTTTTGATGCAGGAATTGTGAATAGCTAAACAGAAACTGGGCTCACATATCAGTGCAACTGTCTGCGCATGCCCGGCATGCTTTGGCACATTCAGTCATCATGCCGTCTGCATCGCTATGAGCTTCGCAGAAGGTAGCGCAAGAAATGCAAATCTCTGCACATTCTCTGGCCAGATGGCTATGGTGCGGTGAGCGGCGTGCCATGAAATCGGCATGTACCAGGCAGATTTGTGCGCAATCAAGCAGGCTGACCAGATGCAAGACTTCACTATGATGACTGTCGCCATGCATGACGTGTGCAGCGGTTGCCGTGCAAATGCGGTGGCATTCGAGACATGCGGCCAGGCATTGTTCCATTTTCTCATTCAGTGGCGTAAGTTTCATGTCGGTTCTCCTGATGTACATAAAGACGAGGCTTTATTTATACGTGGTATTGACTAAAATGAATGTGCGCTGACGTACATGAAGCGAGAATGGAAATTACACTAATGAATAATGCCTTGCAGCATTATTTTTTATGTGTGGCAGCGTACAGACCACGTTTTTAAAAACATGGATGCTGCTCTTCATGGTGCCCTGGTATGAAAATTTTGTTCATGCTGGCTCTCTTACTTAAGTCTGATTTGAGTCTGGGGGGCGTATTAACTGCCATGGCTTTATTCAGATTTCAAACTTGGAGAAACAAATGAAACAACAATTAAAAATCATCCTTGGTGTGTCCAGTCTTGTGTTCGTCGCTCACGCAAGTGCGCAAATCGTATTCTATGAGGGCGAAGGCTTCCGTGGCCGCACGTTTAGCACTAACACGCAGCAAAACAATTTCCGCAATAGCGGCTTTAATGATCTGGCATCTTCAGTCGTTGTCTCCAGCGGTCGCTGGGAAGTCTGTGACGATGCCAATTTTGGTGGTCGTTGCATGATCCTGAGCAAAGGCAGTTACGACACGCTGTCAGGCATGGGCATGAATAACCGCGTTTCTTCTGTACGCCCTATCAGTAACAGGCGTCGTTACGACAATGAAATCCAGGCACCGCTGAGCCAGCCTAATTATGATTACCGTCGTCGCCCAAATGAAGGCGTGTTTGAAGCACCTGTAACTTCTGTGCGCGCAGTTGTCGGCCCACCGAATGAACGCTGCTGGATAGAACGTCAGCAAGTGCAGTCTGAACGCAGTGAACCGAATGTCGGCGGCGCGATTGCCGGTGCCTTGATAGGCGGCATCCTGGGTCATCAGGTCGGTGGCGGTACTGGACGTGATCTGGCAACTGCTGGCGGCGCTGTTGCCGGTGGTGCCCTGGGCGCCAATGCCGGACGCAGCAATGGCGGCACCTATGAGCGTGATGTGCGTCGTTGCCAGACTACAGCCAATACGACACCGCAATACTGGGACGTGACCTATAACTACCGCGGTACTGAACATCATGTACAGATGAGTTCTCCCCCTGGCTCTACGATAGCAGTGAATCGTAATGGCGAACCAAGGCAGTAAGTAATATTTCAGTAGCTTGAAGTGAGGAGGTCAGATGCGCAAGCATCTGGCCTTTTTCTTATGGGTAGCCATATGCTTCCATAGCGTCTTAGCATGTTCAATCGAATATCCCGGGCTACAACAAGATTTGGCTTATCAAAGACTGCAACACATTAATCAATAGAGTGGAATGTGTTTTTCTCCCTACTGACACCATAAAAAAAACCGCAACGACCCTGGGAAGGATGGTAGCGGTTTTCAGTTCATGGGCATCTTTAATGAAACTGTCTGATTAGGCAGCAAGCAGACTTTTCTCAAGCTTTGGTCATATCATTTCTCAACCGCCTGCACATAATTAAGTTCCACGGTATGCTCACGCTGGTCATCCATCAGCGGTATCAGCAAATTCCCCATGGCGATATCATCAATAAACAACAGGCTTTGTCCATATGCCACATCCCTGAGTTTAACGGTGATCAGGTAAGTGCTGCTGAGGTGTTGATAGCGCAGACTGTAGCTGGTCCATCCGGCAGGAACGCATGGAGTCAGGCTCAGATACTTGCCTTCACGTTTTAAGCCCAGTAAAGATTCCATCATGAAGGTGTACATCCAGCCCGCCGAGCCTGTGTACCAGCTCCAGCCGCCGCGGCCTGTATGAGGCGCTACGGCATATACGTCAGCGCAGATGACATAGGGTTCAACCTTGTAGCGGGCGATGGTTTCTGGTGAATTGCCATGATGGATGGGGTTGATCATGTCAAATGCTTCCCAGGCTCGTGCAGCATCGCCCATTTTTGCAAATGCCATGCCTGTCCAGATAGCCGCATGGGTATATTGCCCGCCGTTTTCACGCACACCTGGTACATAGCCGCGGATATAGCCGGGGTTTTGTCCCGAGCAATCAAAGGCAGGGTCAAGCAATTGTATGATTTGCTTGTCACGCCGCATCAGGCGTTTGTCCAGTGACTGCATGGCTTGAACAGCTCTTTGCGGATCTGTCGCACCTGACAAAATGGCCCAGCTTTGCGAGATCGAGTCTATCTGGCATTCAGCATTTTGGGCTGAACCGAGAGCACCACCATCATCAAAATAGGCCCGCCTGTACCAGGCACCATCCCAGGCATTGTCATCAATATTTTTAGACAACTGACGGGCTTGCTCAAGGCAACGTCTGGAGAATTCTGTATCGTTGCGTGCCAGTGCAATGGCCGAGAATTTTGTCAGCACCTGATGCAGGAAAAAGGCCAGCCATACGCTTTCGCCTTTGCCCAGATGGCCGACTTTGTCCATGCCATCATTCCAGTCGCAGGAGCCTATCAGCGGCAGGCCGTGACTACCAAAGCGCAAGCCATTTTCTATGGCCTTGACACAATGCTGGTACAGACTGCCAGTCTGCGGTGATCTGCCAGGCAAGTCGTAATAGGAATCTTCTTCCTGATTGACGAGACGCCCTTCCAGGTAATGCAGTTCTTCATCCAGAATGCCAAAGTCACCACTGCTATTGACGTAACGTGCCACCGCCAAAGGCAGCCACAAGTAATCATCAGAACAATGGGTGCGTACACCACGGCCTATAGGCGGATGCCACCAGTGCTGCACATCACCTTCGATGAATTGATGGGAAGCAGATAGTAGTAATTGCTCGCGTGCCAGTGTTTGCCTGGTGTGCACCAGGGCCATACTGTCCTGCAACTGATCGCGGAAGCCAAACGCGCCACCCGACTGGTAATAGCCGCTACGTGCCCACAGGCGGCAGGCAATTGTTTGATAAAGCAACCAGCCATTCGCCAGTAAATTCAAATCCTGGTCTGGAGTATTCACCTGCACTACACCCAGAGTGTCGCGCCAGTATGCATGCACTTTATTGAGTGCCTGCTCTGCTGCCACAATGCCACGATGCTGCTGTATGAATTGCGTTACATTGCTGTGATCAGCGATCACCATGCCGAGCGCAAATACCAGGCGTTTTTCTTGTCCAGGGCTTAATTCAAATTCCTGCTGGATTGCCGCGCAAGGATCAAGACCAGCACCGGTTTTACCCGACAACCTTTGCCTTTCCATTGCTGCCGGTTTTTGCAGGCTGCCATTGCGACCTATGAATTCATTGCGGTCGCCAGTGTGGCTGCGATTGCCACCGTCCAGGTCAAAAAATGCCCTGCGCCCCGGGAACTCAGTATTGTAGGGATTGCGAGCCAGCAAACAACCACTGGCGGGGTCAACTTCGGTGGCAATATGCATCAGTGATTTAGGCCGTAAATCGCCCAGTACCCATTCAACATAGCCAGTGGCCGACAGTTTTCTTTGTTCATCAGAGACATTGACGACGCGCAGTATCGAATATTTGACTGCGGTGTCTATGCAGACAAAGACTGTCAGCTCGCTCCGTATGCCTTGTTCCATGTGGGTAAATATGCTGTAACCAAAACCATGACGGGTGACATAGTCACCGCTGCCGCGACAGGGCAGGGCAGTTGGTGACCAGTAGGCGCCGGTATCTTCATCACGTATGTAGAAAGCCTCGCCGCTACTGTCACAGACTGGATCGTTATTCCACGGAGTCAGGCGGAACTCATGGGCATTTTCACCCCAGGTATAAGCCTGGCCGCTTTCAGAAATAACTGTACCAAACTGCGGGTTGGCGAGGACATTGACCCATGGCGCAGGCGTGACCTGGCCTTCTCGCGTGGTGATGACGTATTCGCGACCATCTTCTGAAAAACCGCCCATGCCGTTAAAGCTTTGCAGTTTTTCCACTTGACTCTCGGTAGACTTGCTGGCCAGCGACTGGTATCCGGGCTGTTGATACATCTGACGCGATGGCAGTAATTTTGGCACACGCAACTCCAGCACGTCACGACGGTTCAGTTGATCCATGAGACTGCCGCGATGGTCGTTCAGGATGACTCTGGCAACGGCCTGGAACAAGATTTTATCTTCGACTGAAATCTGTTCTGCCATGCGTACAAAGATACCGCCCGGTCTTTCTATGGCGTGTGTGCCTATGACAGAAGAAATCATGCCCATGATCTGTTCCTGCAGGGCCTGCCGGTAGGTGGCATGATCTTCATTCCAGATCACCAGATCCACTGCCAGACCTTTCGAGCGCCAATATGCATGTGCCTGCACCAGTTGCCGCACCAGTTCTATGTGTTCTTGCTGGTTGATTTGCAAGAGTACGATAGGTAAATCGCCAGAAATCGCATAACCCCACAAGCCTGATTGACCACGGTGATTACGGCTCAGTACGCTGGCATCGGCCCGCAATAGCGGGTTCATGTAGATGACAGAATTTGCCATGCGGCCATACAACTGTGCATCTGCCTCGCTGATATTCAACTGGCGCAAGACTATCTGGCTATGCGTCCACGACAAGCCTATGACGCGGTCTGCCAGATGCTGATCCTGGTATTTGTCAATCAGGGCCAGGCACAGGTCACGGTTTTCAGCGACACCGGTGACGACGTCGAAAGTGGCAATCTGTTCCGGTTCCAGCGTAATTTGATAACGTATCGCGACTACCGGGTCCAGTACCGAACCATGGCTGTCCGACAGGCGCTCTACACGCATGGCGGCAGGTGCTTCCAGCGTATTGCCGCGGCCTATGAATTGCGCCCTGTCAGTTTCGTAAGATACATTGTCGGCATTGGCACCATGCAGGGAGATAAGGTGGAACATACTGGGTACTTTTTCGTCCACCGAACGTGGACGGCGGGTACACAAAATGGCGTGCTGGTCATGCAGGATTTCTGTCTGCACAAACAACTTGCTGAATGCCGGATGCATGGCGTCCGCTGCTGCTGGTGCGAGTACAACTTCAGCATAGCTGGTGAAATCTATGGTGCGACGATGGCGAGAACGATTGGTAATGCGGGTGCGGCGTAATTCAATATCGTCCTCTGGCGAAACCACGATCTCGGTATGCATATCGAGATTGTTATCGCTGCGGCGGAATTCTGCCCTGCCTTCAGAAAATATTACTTCATAAGTAGGTGACGGAACCAGGCAAGGCTGGAATGCGGTTGACCAGTATTTGCCGTTGCTGGTGTCGCGCACGTAGCAGAAGGTGCCCCAATGGTCGCGGGTACTGTCTTCATTCCAGCGCGTGATGGCGAGATCGTTCCAGCGGCTATAACTGCCACCTACACTGCTGATCATGACGTGATAGCGGCCATTTGACAGCAACTGCACTTCTGGCGTACGGGTATTGACATGATGCATGACCCGCAACGGCGTTTCCTGCCCGGCGCTGGCGCTGCGTATGTCTGCCAGTTCAGTCGTGTTGGAATACACCGCAGTGGCCTTGGGCACGCGCTCATGCAACAGCGACATAGTTGCTTGCAGCAGAGGGTCAGATTCAAAACGTTTTTGCAAAGGTTTGTCGAGCAAGAGATAGGCCAGCGACAAGAAGCCCATGCCCTGGTGATGCACCATGAACGAACGTATCAAGGCATGTGCCTGCCCGCGCGGCAGGCGCGAAGGCGTATAGTCTATCGCTTCATAAAAGCCATAGGTGCCTTCGAAGCCGAGCGACGCCAATTGTTCCAGGTTGCTGCAGGCCTTCTCTGGCTCTACCATCAAGGCCATCATCGACGCATAAGGCGCGATCACAAGATCATCACCCAGGCCACGTTTAAAGCCCAGGCCAGGCACGCCAAAGGCGCGATATTGATAGTTCAAATGTGCATCAAAGGTGTTATAGCCTGATTCAGAAATTCCCCAGGGCACATTGCGTTGCTCACCATATTCTATCTGGCGCTGCACGACTGAGCGGTAAGTCTGTTCAAGCAAAGTATTCTGGAAGTTAGGCATGACCAGCAGGGGCATCAGATACTCAAACATCGAGCCACTCCAGGACAGCAAGATAGGCTCTCCACCTGCAATGGTCAGTTGACGCCCGAGCGCAAACCAGCTCTCTTGCGGAATCTGGCCCTGGGCAATTGCGACAAAGGTGGCCAAGCGTGCTTCCGATGCCAGCAAGTCATAGCATGCAGCGTCGCGCCTGCGTTCATTGACGTTATAGCCTATGGTCAGCAGATGCGTGTTGGCATCGTACAGGAATTCATATTCCATCCTGGAAAACTCGCTGGTCTGCTGCACCAACTGGCCGATTTGCAGTATGCGGTCTGTGGCACGTCTGCTGGCCGTCATCAGCATAGCTGCCAGAGTGGAAGGCTGGCCGCCATTTTTCTGGGGCTGGTCCAGCGATAAACTGTCGTCTTTTGGGGATTCATGCGCATATCCCAATTGCGCCAGGCCTTTTAATGTTGGAATGGTATCAAGCAGTGGATACGCTTGCAGCCAGTTACCCGGTTCTGGCAAGCTCAACCATGGTGCCAGATAAACCAGCTCATCCAGTTGTGCACGGGTTTGCCTGCTTAGGGCATTTGCCCATATATGCGTCAGACTGTCTGTATTCATGGACTGGCTGGACAGGTAACTATCTGCATGATGCATCAAACGCTTCAGGCAATCGTAGATCACCATCAGTGAAGTTGGCGTACTCAGGCACAGGACATCAAGGTCAGCTTTAAATTCTGCCAGCTTGCCAGCGAGATGCTCAGAGACGGTGCTGCGCAATATCAAGTAAGTATCATGCAAGCCGCAAAACAGGCGCGGCTGGCAAATTGGCGTATCTATCAAGCCTGCCAGGCCAGGGCGCAATGTCAGCAAGTGCCCCGCCAGGTTGCCGCTATCTACTGTTGACACATACAGAGGCTGCAAAGGCTGCAGGCTCTTGGTGTCATACCAGTTATAAAAATGGTCCTGATAGCGTTCCAGCCTGGTCAGGCTGGCAAAGGTATCTTGCGTGCGTTGCAATAGCTGTCCAACCGGGATGTAGCCAAAATCATAAGCCGCCAGATTGGCCAGCAGGGACAAACCTATATTGGTAGGTGAGGTCCGGTGCGCAGTGACACTGACAGGCTGGAATTGCACATTGTCCGGGGGGAGCCAGTTATCTTCGGCACCTACATAGGTTTCAAAAAACAACCAGGTCTTGCGGGCGGTTGTCTGCAAAAATTCTGTTTGTGCCTCGCTTAACTGAGAAACACGCTGCTGCTTTTCCCGGCTCATTTGATAAGCGATGAACGGCGAAATAAACCACAACAATAAAATCGGGGCGGCTGCCTGCAATGCCACTGGATTGATGAAATCCAGGAAGAAAAATACTGCAGCAGAAAATACTGGCGCTATCCACATAGTGCGGAAATTATTCCACACGGTATTCTTGACCTGATGATTGCTGATAGTGGAGGGGTTCCATTCCAGCAAGCGCCGGTGGGAAATCAATACCCGCCATTGTGTGCGCAAGATGGCATCCAGATTAATCCATGCCTCATACGGCAAAAATACCAGACTGAGCGAAGCATGGATAAAATGCTGGGTACTTGAGCGTAGCAATGAAAGCAGATGCTGGCGAAAGAATACATCGTCAGGTTTTTGAGTCAGATTCAATAAAAATGCGCTGGCAGCAGGGATGAGCAAAAAGCCAATCGCAGCGGCGGACCATAACCAGGCATGTGGCAAACTGCTCCAGGCTATGAGTAGAAAAGCGACGAGAGCCAGTGGCACCGTGCTGCGGCGTAAATTGTCGAGCAACTTCCAGCGCGACAACAAGGATAGCGAATTGGCGCGCTTTACCGGTTTGCCAGTGGTCTCATCCGTAGGGCCTGGCACTTTGGGTAGTAACCAGGAAGCGATTTGCCAGTCACCCCGTATCCAGCGGTGACGGCGACGTATATCAGCCAGATAGCTGGATGGATATTCTTCATACAGCTGCACATCACTTAGCAAGCCAGCACGGGCATAGCAACCTTCCAGCAAGTCATGGCTGAGGATGCGGTTTTCCGGCATGCGATCTTTCAGGGCATGTTCAAATACATCGATATCGTAAATGCCCTTGCCTATGAATGAGCCCTCATCGAAAACATCCTGATACACATCAGACACGCTGCGGGTATACGGGTCTATGCCTGCTTCACCACCGCACAGCAATTCATAATATGAAGCATCGCTGGCAGGCAAACTGACTGCCACGCGTGGCTGCAAAATGCCATAACCATCAGTGACCCTGTGCAGGTTTTCATCATATTGTGCACGGTTCAATGGATGCGCCATGGTCGCCACGAATTTGCGGGCTGCATCGCGCGGCAATTCAGTGTCGGTGTCCAGGGTGATCACGTACTTCATGTTCTGCAGGCCAGCGGCATTGCCTATGATGCGCATGAAAGCATCTGCACCAGTGCCACGCAAGTAGCTGTTCAGGGCGGCCAGTTTGCCACGCTTGCGCTCGTACGCCATCCATATTTTCTCTTGCTCATTCCAGACCCTGGGCCTGTGCATGACCAGGAAATGATCACCGTCCGGACGTGGGTATTTCTGGTTGAGCGTTTGGGTGACATTGCTGATATGGTCCAGCAATTTTTCATCGGCCGCCAATGTCTCTACATCTGCATCGGCAAAATCTGTCAGCAGACAAAAGCGCAAATTGGCATCGTTATTGGCCAGGAAGCGAACTTCCATGGCTTCACACAAGGTATCAATATTTTGCACATTGAAGAGCATGGTTGGGACAACCACCAACGTGCTTGATTCCAAAGGTATGCCGCGCGAAAAATCCATACGTGGCAAGGGGCGGGGCAGGGCGATGAAGGTTGCCAGCCAGTTCACCATGGAGAGTGCAAACTGGCTGCTGGCAATCAGGCTGGCCACGATAAAGCAAGTAAGCAAATAGGGATCAACGGCAGTATTCCTGAGCTGGTTCAGCAGCAAGCCGGTGGCCCCCAAACTGATAATGGTGATGCTACCCAGATAAATGCTCAAGGCAGAATCACGTATCGAATGCTTGATGGATTCAGGTAAGGCATGTTGCATGGCTGTCGAGCGTTCAAGCTCAACTCGCCCTTTACCAATCAGGAAATGACCAATGTGGGCACTGCGCGCTGTCTGACCATGTTTGTTGGCTGCTTCACGCGCAAAACGCAAGGCATTATGAGCTACGTCTGCTTCTGAAAATCCGCTGCCTTTGGCGATTTTTTCGACAGCATGGCGGTACAGGTCGCGCGTGGCGAAATCCATGTGCGTATAGATGGCAGCAGGATCCTCGCGCAGGCAGCGGTCGACGACACTCATGTTTTCAACAAATTCACGCCAGTCCATCGATGTCAGCAAGCGCAGGCTGCCTATGCTGTTGCTGATGGAAATTTGATCTGCTGCCTGGTATTGTGAATCCAGGTGCACCAGATGTTCTATGGTCTCCCCGGTTTCTGCCAGGCGTTGCGACAACCAATTCAAAGGCAGGGCAAGGGCAGGCCCCTGGCCTTGCAGGCGACGCATCATTTCTGCGACAAAGGAGCTGTCCAGTGGCGGTTTCGAGCGCGACATATCAGCTACCAGCAAGATCAGATTGCTGGGATCTTTTTCGGCAGTCTCGGCCATGTCGTCTGCCCATTTAGCCGCCAGATTGCGGTTATTGTGGGTAGTCGTCAAGCTGGTGGCGACACGACGCAAATTTTCTATCAATGCCAGGCGCAACATGATGGGGATGGCCCACAGCTCTCCAAGTTTCAAAACCGATACAAGTTGATAGGCACTGATGAAGCGGCTCAAATTCTCCGGGTCCACCCTGCCATCACCATGGGAGATGGTTTCCAGCGCAATGTCATACACGCGAGGACGGCCAGCTGAATTACCGCGCAATAAACGCGGTAATTCCTTGCTGTAGTTTTTTGGTAAGTGACGTTTTGCTGTGCGTATCTGCTCTTCAATCAGATAGTAATTATCCAGCAGCCAGGCAGCGGCTGGCGTGACTGGCCTGCCTTCCTTGATGGCTTCTGTCAGCAAAGTGCAGGCATTCATGATCACATCCTGGTTGTCGGCCAGGCGGGACAAGAGTTGATCTTGTCCATAAGTGCTGCTCAGTTTATGGCTGTTTGCCAGAATTCTCCCATGCTGCTCCATTTGCAGCGCACTGTACAAGTCAGCACGCAGGGGTAGTTCTGCTCCGGCCTGTGAGACATAGGCGCGCAAACGTGACTGACTGTCCTTGAAGGAGTTCTTTAGTTGCTGGAAGCTGGACGACAGCATGTCTTTGGCTGATTTCAAATCGCACACTTCTTTCTTTTATTGGGATTTGCCAGTGACCCTGGAGCATTGGTCATCCGTTGCTACACCTTCGGCCAGCTTTACGCGTGAGTAGCTTGTACGTCAGCAAAAACGATCAGAAAAAAAACGTAGAACTAGAGCGGAGGGCAGCGGTGTTTTGATAGTAAAACAGCAGCCTGATTGTGTAAGTTCGTTAGCGTACATACATACTAGATTCAACCGTCAGGATGGCCTCAAGGTGGAAGTGTGCGGCACCGAACAGACCTTGTTTTGCGGCGGGCGGTATAAAGACGGCGAAGATCACAATAAATGTGGCTCAAATACGGGTACAGATGTTTATCTACTGGAGAAAAAAAATGAATAAGAATTTGAAAACTGGTCTTTTGGCAGTATGCACTGCAAGCATGGTAGTCATGATGGGCTGCGCCAGCAGCATGAAAACCCCGGCGACAGCAGAAGTAGCAGTATCTAAAGAAGCTGTTGATAACGCCGCAGTCGCTGGCGGTACTGAGTTTGCTCCGGTAGAAATGAATTCCGCCCGCCAAAAAATGGTATTGGCAAACAAGGCAATGCAAGACAAAGACTATAAGCTGGCCAGTGACCTGGCAACACAGGCTCAAGCCGATGCCAAGCTGGCACAAGCCAAAGCCAATTCTGCAAAGGCAGAAAAAGCTGCTAATGCGCTGCAAGACGATATCCGCGTCTTGCGTGAAGAGCTGCAACGTGCCAACAGCAAGTAATAAGTAATTTAAAAATACAAAATTTTTAGCAACTCCCCAGCAGACAAGCAGAGTTAGCTATCACCTTTTTAAGGATACATCATGAACAAGAAAATATTTGCACCGGTCATTCTGATGACAGCCATGCTGCTTTCAGCCTGCAGCACAGCACCAAAAACCACCAGCCTGCTGGACCAGACACGTATGGATTATCAGGCTGCACAAAATAATCCTAATGTGCAGACTCTGGCACCCCTGGAAATGCGCCAGGCTGACGTGGCAATGAGTGATGCCAACAAGGCGGCCAAAGATAATGAAAGCTCAGAAAAAATCGACCGTCTGGCTTATATCGCCAAACAAAAAATAGGCGTGGCACAAGAGCTGGCTAAACAGAAGCAGGCAGAAGCTGCTGTTGCCGATGCAGCTAAAGCGCGCGACCAGATCCGCCTGGAACAACGCACGAATGAAGCAGACAAGGCTAAAATGCAGGCCGATCAGGCTAAAGCTCAAGCTGATCAAGCCAGACTGGCGGCACAGATAGCACAGGGTGAAGCCAGCGAAGCACAAAGAAAAGCACAGGAAGAACAGACCAAGGCATTGGAAATGCAAAACCGCAATGCTGCCCTGGAAGCACAACTGGCTGACCTGCAAGCCAAAACTACTGCACGTGGCATCGTTATCACCTTGGGTGACGTATTGTTTGGCGTTGATCAGGCAAAATTGAACCCGGACGGCATGCGCACGGTACAAAAACTGGCAACAGTCTTGCAAAGCAATATGCAAAGAACTGTACTGATTGAAGGGCATACCGATAACACTGGTACTCAGGCGCATAATCAGGATTTGTCTGAGCGTCGCGCTGGTGCTGTGCGCAGTGCCCTGGTACTGATGGGTGTATCGCGTGACCGCGTTGAGATTAAAGGATACGGCGAAGCCTTCCCGGTAGCAGAAAATAATAACGCACAAAACCGCCAGTTGAACCGTCGTGTAGAAATCATCCTGTCGGATGTCAATGGCAAGATCACACCGCGCTAATCAAGTCGTTTTTGAAAAGAGAAAGGAAAGATCATGAACATTCTGCTTCGTAAAAAAATCATTATTCCATTACTCTCTGCTTCCCTGCTGCTGCCTTTGGCAGCCTGCAATAAAGGAGTGGACACTAATGGACCAAACGCTGCTACCACTATAGGCACCGAGATCGATGATTCTGTTATCACCACCAAGGTTAAATCGGCGATGATGGCAGACGACTTGATCAAAAGTGTCGATGTGAAGATAGAAACCCGCAAGGGCGAGGTGTTGATTACAGGCTTTGCTGATAACCAGGTGCAGATTGACCGTAGTTCTGCTGTAGCACTGGCTGTTGAAGGCGTCAAAAAAATCGACAACAAACTGGTACTGAAAGAAGGAACGCAGACCGTTGGCAATAAGATTGATGATAGTGTCATCACCGCCGGCGTCAAGACAGCCATGCTGGACGACGTACAGATGAAAAGCCTGGATGTTGCAGTGGTGACCCGTAAGGGTGAAGTTCAACTGAGTGGATTTGTCGACAGTGAATTACAGTCTACCCATGCAGTAGAAGTTGCCAAAAGAATTTCAGGTGTTCAGAACGTAATCAATAACCTCAAGGTTAAAAAATAATCAGTTTATTGCAGATAGCTTCCCTCATGTCATAACAGGACGTGAGGGAATTTTATTTTTCAAATGAATAATTTATTACTATACATATCATGAACAATTCTTTACAAGAACAGCCGACCCCGGTCATACCTGAGCCAGGAGAAAAAGTAAATGAAAAGAAGGATGGTAATCTGGACCCGACGCCGGAAGAAAAATTACCTGTTCGCGACCCTGTTATTACACCGGTCATTCCGCAGAAACTACAAAAATAATCATCCATCTATGAGGATGGGTGATTATGCTTGTTTTATGCACGATACAGTGCAATGCAAGGTACTGGAGCGCCTGATGTAGTTCTTATAACCAGTATTCAAATCGCCTAGCCAGCCACTCTTTGAGCTTGTTGATTTTTGGTCGCTGTTGCCATCCTTCCAGCGTTACTTCGGCAGACAGGCGCATGTCTTCCTTGAAGGCATTTTCCATTGCTGTCGCAAATTCGGTGTCGATGACGACAACATTGACTTCTTTATTGTGCAAAAAACTGCGTGTGTCAATATTGGTCGAGCCCACAGTAGACCAGACCTGGTCTATCACCGCCGTTTTTGCATGCAGCACTGCTACATTCAGCTGGTAAACTTTAATCCCACCTTCCAGCATTTCAGTGTAAAAGGATTGACCGGCATGAAATACCAGGCCACTGTCCGTCACGCCAGGCATAATGACTTTGACGTCGACACCGCGTTTGGCAGCAGCTATCAGCGCTTTTAAAATCTGAGCATCAGGCACAAAATAAGCCGAGGTGATATGGATGCTTTCTTTGGCTTCCTGTATCGCCAATAGGTAAGCTTTATAAATCGCTGGATTGCTGTCCGGTTCGCTGGCCAGTACGCGCACCATCTTGTTTCCCTGATTTTTCAAGTCCGGGAAATACAATTTGTCAGCCGGCTGCTTGTCGCCTGTACTTAGCCAGGTATCAAGGAAAATCCATTGGAATGCGGCGACAGCCGGGCCAGTGATCTGCAGATGGGTGTCACGCCAGCCTACTTTGTTCGGGTTTTTTGACTTAGAGCGAAATAGTGAGCTATTGGCATAGCTGGCGCTGATGTTTACGCCACCAGTAAATGCAACTTCACCATCGACGATCAGAATTTTTCTATGGTCGCGCCGGTTTGGCGACCATGGGCCATTCAGTTTCGCTGGGTTAACTGGATTAAACGGCAGCAATTGTATGCCCGCCTCTTTCATGTTATCGAAAAAACTCTGCGGCGTGCCTATGGTACCGACGCTGTCGTAGATAATATTAACCTCTACGCCAGCTCGCTGCTTTTCTATAAGAAGTTTGGCAAATTCGAGGCCCAGTTCATCCTGATCGAAGATATAGGTTTCCAGGTGTATATGGTCTTTTGCGCTCCTGATGGCGCTCATCATGGCGGCCATGGTTTGCGGACCATCGAAAAGCAGGGTAACCTGGTTGCCAGCGATGAGGGGACTACCTGTGACAGATTCTTCGGCAGCCGCCAGGGCTTGAATATTGGCCAGGCCAATGCTGGAATTTTTCCAGCGCTGGCGCATCAAAGCCTGCGCTTTGGACGTGCTCAACTCACCTTTGGCATTGTTCACTGTTGGAGTGGTCAAAGCAGTTTTCTGCTGCTGGTCTAGCCCGGGTTCGAGATAATTTATTTCTGGCAGTGAACTGCAGGCATTGAGCATGATCAAGCCGGCTATGCCCACAGAACTCATCAGCAAATGAGGCGGTAGTCTATGGTGAACAGCCATGTCTGGTCCTTTTTATAGTCAGGTTGTAATAGCGACTTTCAGTACGCCGTCGCGCTGATTGGCAAATAAGTCGTAGGCTTGTTCTATATCATCGAGTTTAAAGCGATGTGTGACCATGGCATCAAGCTTAACTCGCCCTGATTTGACGACATTCATCAGGCGTCGCATGCGATCCTTGCCACCAGGGCATAAGGTCGTCACTATCTTGTGATCCCCCAATCCTCCTGCAAAGGCGTCCAATGGCAAGCTCAACTTGCCTGAATATACGCCAAGGCTGGATAATCTGCCGCCGGGTTTTAATGCGCGCAGACAACTCTCGAAAGTCACTTGTGTACCCAAAGCCTCAATTGCAACGTCTACCCCGCGGCCTTGGGTGAGGCGCATTATTTCTGTTAGGGGGTCGGTTTTAGTATAGTCGATCGTGATATCAGCCCCCAGTGTTCTGGCCATGTCCAGGCGGCTGCTCACACCATCAACTGCAATGATCAGGCTGGCCCCACGTAATTTGGCACCAGCAGTCGCGCACAGACCTATTGGCCCTTGGGCAAAGATTACGACGGTATCGCCTATCTTGATGTCACCACTTTCAGCACCGCCAAAACCTGTACTCATGATGTCAGGGCACATCAGCACCTGCTCATCCGTAAGCTCATCAGGTATCACTTCCAGGTTGCTCATGGCATAAGGTACCAACAGGTATTCTGCCTGACAGCCATCAATAGTGTTGCCAAAGCGCCAGCCACCTGCAGCTTTACCACCGCATTGCGATTGCTGTCCATCCAGACAGGAGTAGCATTGCCCACATGGTGATATGGCACCAACGACGACACGTTGACCAAGCTCGTATCCATTGACACCTGCACCCAGTGCGGCGATCACACCTACCGGTTCATGTCCTATGGTCAAACCAGGTTTAACTGGATATTCGCCTTTCAGTATGTGGATATCAGTGCCGCAAATAGTCGTCGTGGTAATTTTGATGAGGGCTTCACCCGGCCCTGGAACTGGGACGGGTTTTTCCTCTATCGAGATCTTGCCAGGGCGCAGATACACCGCTGCTTTCATGGTGGGCATAGAATCTTTCTTATTGGTAGGCACCTCAACTCTGGGGAAGAAATGCATTTTCCTGTCAACGTGGACGGATGCCCGATTTTCGATAAGCATCGGCCATGTCTTGCTGCATGGTCGCTTTGGCTTCGCGCAGGCAAGCACTTTGTTGACTGCGTTCTAAACGTTTGCATTCTATCGTTGTCAACTGGTAGACAGCCTCTGCTTCTTTTTTCAAGGTCTTGAAATAAGCCATAGGCGTCATTTCTTCCTGATACCAGCGTTCTGGATCTCCACGCTGGGATATAGCTGCCGGATCCGTATCAGCTGCGAGTGCCGGGCTTGCCATGGCACCACCTATTAATGCACAGAGAATCCCTGCTACGAGCTGTTGTTTTGTCGGTTTCATGATGACTCCTTTAAATTGGAAAGCTTGTCGCTTACAAGCGGCCGGTAAGCAAAAGAACCAGAAGAATAACCACGACCAGGCCGGTAATGCCGCTAGGACCGTAACCCCAGGAACGGCTATGTGGCCAGGTCGGGAAAATACCAATCAGGACCAGAACCAGAATGACGAGTAAGATTGTGCTCATTTTTTTTGCCTATCAGTGCGGTGAATAAATTTTTATTGTCCGGGGTACTTTATGTCTGCTTATGTTGTTGACTCTTTTTCAGACCTGGATGTTGGTGTAGTCACCGTGCTGGCTTTTCCAGTTGTCTACAGTTTGCGCAATATCGTCTTCTGATTCTGATAGTGTGCTAAAACTGGCATTGGATTCCAGATCGGTATCGAGCTTTTCTATTGTCTTTTGGCTGGAAATTCCCCAGCCCAGCAAAGAACCCACTATGGCACCCATTGCCGTACCGAGGCTTGCGCCAGTTAATGCAGCTTGCAGTGGTGTAGTCACCAGCAGATCGAAGCCAGGCACAACATATGGCGAAACCATGACAGCGAGTGTGGCGTTGACCATGCCCAGGACGCCGCCTACAACCATGCCTATGGCAGTTCCAGTGGTAATTTCGGAACTGAATTCCATATTCCAGAGGCCCACATCATTGTTCTGTGCGTGTCTTTTGAAATCACCACGTCGTGTAGAAGGACGTGGGTAAGGGCTGAGCGTGCCTTGCATATGTGTGGTCGACATGCTCGCTGGCACAGTGTCATTGTTGCGCATGATATCTGGCTCCCTAAAAAACATGATGTGGCTTACTTGGCTGTTTATTGACGTTGTTGATGATTTATCTTGATATTTCTTGTTTGTAATTTTTCAACCCTTACTTACCGCTACTTAATGCGACTCGCCGTTCTTAGGGCGATAATTTCTACAATACTTAAGGGGAAACGAAACAAAATCCGATGTATATAAATTGTGTTTGTCTGCTGCTGTATGACGAATTTATGCTTTTCCGGTGATGACATCTGTGCGCTGGCACACGCTGAGTAAAGAAAGCCCTGTTAACACAAAGCATTCTGGTTTGGTAAATATATATTGATCAATGTTCGATACCGCACAGATGGGCCCTTGGGCAAATAGCACACTCAGGCATCGGAATTTTCCGACGCAGCAAGCGTTGAGGCGGGATATGAGTTGTGCTCAACATCAACATCTGAAAGAGGAACAATATGAATAAAAAATTAGCCATGATGCTGGTTTGCACAGCCACACTGAGCACTACTGTTTGGGCTGCGACAGATGCAAAATCTGTTGCTTACACTGCGGCGAAAGACGCTGCAAGCACAGAATTCAAGCTGGCAAAAAGTAAATGTGACGCGATTACCGGCAATCCAAAAGATGTTTGCATAGCTGAAGCAAAGGCGACACGTGTGCATGCAGAAGCAAATGCAAAGGCGGAGTACAAAAATACCCTGGCTGCACGTACCAGTGCCAGGAAAGATATTGCCAATGTGGACTATGACCTTGAAAAGACCAAATGCGGCAGCATGAATGGCAATGATAAAGATGTATGCGTCAAGCAAGCCACTGCCAATAAAGTCGCGGCCCTGGCAGACGCTAAAGCTGACAAAAAAGTGGTAGAAGCCCGTGTTGATGCCAATGATGACAAAGTCAAAGCCGAGTACAAGCTTGCGCTGGAGAAATGTGATGCCTTGGCTGGCCAGGGTAAAGATAACTGTGTCGCTGCAGCAAAGTCGAAATTCGGTAAGTAAGTTTTCAGTTTCGCGCACAAGCCGCTGCTGCATTCTGTGTGGTTTGCTTTTTGTGCATATATAAATTTAGTTTTTGTACCCCACTCTCTCGAAAGAAAAAAATGAAAATCGCTCAACGCATGATGACCCTGGTATTTACTGCTTCTCTGCTGGTAATTACTGGCTGTGCTTCTACATCCACACGTGAAGGTACGGGTGAATATGTCGATGATTCAGTCATCACGACCAAGGTCAAGGCAGAAATTTTTAATGAGCCTAGTCTGAAATCGATGGAAATCAATGTCGAAACATTCAAAGGCACGGTGCAGCTTAGCGGCTTCGTGACTTCCAGCGCCAATATTGATAAAGCAGTCGCTATTGCCCGTAATGTCAAAGGTGTACGTTCTGTCAAAAACGATATGCGTTTGAAATAAAACTTGTCCTGCAAGTAAAAAGCGCTGTCAATGAAAATTGACAGCGCTTTTTACTTGAGTGAAACTTAAAAACGGGAGCCGTAACGGGAGCCGTAGCTCCCGTTCATGATTTCTTACTACTTGTTAGTTACCTTACACGCTGTTCAACTGTAAATTGCTCTATCTCTACCCGGCGGTTAGGTTCCAGGCAAGCAATCAGGTCAGCACGTTTTTTATTATTGCAAACGACGACAGGATTGCTTTCACCCTTGCCAACAGCATTCAGCCTCTGACCATCCACACCTTTGTTGTTCAGATAGGTTTTAACGGAATTGGCGCGTTTCGCAGATAAATTCAAATTGTATTTGTCTGAACCGATGCGGTCCGCATAACCAGTGATGACAACCTGATTGATTTGCGTGTTGGCATTGAGTGCTGCGGCAATATCATCCAGTTTTGGTTGTGGAGCATTCAGCACTGCACTGTCGAAGGCGAACAACTCGGTCGCTGACAAAGTGATTTTTTGATAGACCGGTGGTGGCGGCGCAACTGGCGCAGGTGGAGGTGGTGCTTGCACGACTACTGGCTCTGGAGGTGGCGGTGGTGTATAGCTGGCTACCTTGATTGTTGCCTTGGGTTTGTCAAAGGCATAGTTGAGGCCAAAGGACAGATGGGAATTGCTGGCCTGGCTGAAACCAAAGTCATTGCCGTGCAAATAGCCATGCACTTTGCGCCATTCGGCCTGTGCTGACCATTGATCATTGAGTGCAAATTGTACGCCTACACCTGCACTGGCTGCTGGAGCTGTGCTGTCACCGGATTTGATACCGCCATTGCTTCTGTCGCGGTTTGCTGCCACACCCATGACCAGGTACGGGCGTACTGTGCTGCGGGAAAACAGATACAGTACATCAACCCCCAGGGAGTTTTGCTGATAACGTCTGCCATTGTCTGATGCGCGTGTGTAATTAGTATTGATTTGCGCATCCCAGTTTTCTGACAGGGGTTTGCCTACGCGCAGACCGACACCATAACCCCGGTTGCCCGCACCAAAAGTTTCATCGGTTTCTGCAGCATGTATGCTGCCACCTATATACCAGGATGGATTGTAGTCTTCTGCCATGGCGGCGCCAGCAGAAAAAAGGAAAATCAGAGACGCAGGTATGACACGTAATTTATTCATCGGTAGTCTTTCTAAGTTTTATATACAAGGTGGAAGTATTGCAATAAGTGGAGCTGGAACTGGAGCTGGAATATCAAGGATGTAACTCCTGTTGCACAGAGTAAAAGGAGTGTGATTTTTCATCGGTGCGTTAGCGCACAATGGTGCTTTTTTTGCGACAGCACCGGGCAAACCTTGCCTTGTTCAGACATTTTCAAGATGAAAACGGATGGGGATTTACGTGTTTTGAATGCAGGAAATATCCAGCGGCTTTATCAGCAAGCTTACTTTTTGGGAGAGTTATTGTCACTGGAAGAGCATCCAGTGAGGGTGGTAGATCAATGAGAGCTGTTCTATCCGACTGGCAAGCGCATGTGGGCAGTGCCAGTGTGGACAGGATGTTTATTGGTTTTCTGTATTGCAGTGATGCCGGTTACTACGACAAGTTTGATTCTCTGTAGCACTTAATACTCGTGACGATGACGGATGACTGAAATTGCTGCTTACTGCTTTACACCTTCGTTCTTCATCGCTTCCAGTTTTTCGTAACCGACTGCAGCAGATGCTGTCTTGATGGTAGCCATGTCGACATTTTCACCATGGGTTTCTACGATAAAGCGGCCACCGACCAGAAGGCTGTATTCACCAGTTGATCCATCCTTTTGAAATCTTTCATGAGTAGGGCGACCATTGACCTTACCCATTTTTTCGTAGCCATTATCAGTTTCCTTGTCTTGCTCCATCATGCCCCAGGCAAACATGGTGCCAAACATTTTGCTACCGCCTGTATCGGTAATGCTGACTCTGACCTGATGATTATTTTCATCGGCATAACGAGCTTCTGCCTTGGCGATCTTGAACTCACCCATGGCAGTTTTTTCACCTTCGATGCTGGCGCGTTTCAAACCGCCTATGGTTTCTGGCAGCAAGGCTTTGAGTTTGTCCTTGTCAACTACTTCTGCCTGGCTACCACCACCCAGGACCGCGCCCAGAGCTTCGGTAGCCGCTTTCATTTCAGCTTGTTGGTCACCGGATTTCTTGGCCTCATCCATTTTCTTGTTGGCCTCTTCCATCCGCTTCCCCATTTTCTCAAGTTCACCCAATGCACCGCTGGTTTCAGCGGTACGACTGGATACGCTGCTGGCTATGCCAGACATGGAACTACCGCCTACAGCACCAATCACCAGGCTGAACACGATCATGATCAAAAAAGAGCAAATTACTGAAACTGCAGTATAGGCCGTTGCTTTTTCCTGAGGTACTTTCATGAGTACAGGCAAGCCCAGATAAAGCAGATAGATGCCATACAAGCCTGCCACAACTCCAAGCATGCTTAATGAAGGCAAAAGCGAAAATACACCTGCAAGCCAGCCTGGTGTAAATGAATAGGCTGCTACTTTCAAGGCTTGCGCCGGATTTTTTGTCGCACCAAATTGTGGTGCCAGGGCGTCAATCACAAGCGAGATCAGATATACGCCTATCAAGGCAAATACAAAGCTCATGATCATGGCGGTGAAGCCAGTAAGGATAGGCAGGCGTATATGTCCTACCAGCGGGACGCTAAAGCCAATGATGCTCATACCGATGAAGCTGGCGACGGCAGGGATGGCAGCCAGTGGCGCAACATAGTTTTTAAACAAGTCTACCGTGTTAGTGCTTTCCTCCGCGATAACTGGCCATTCTGTTTTTGGCGTCAGAGTAATATTTTTCGCACGTTCAATGAGATTCATGGACTTTTTCCTTCAGTTAATAGGCAAGACATGGATAAATGCTGGGGGGAACTAGAAAGCTGCAATAAAACAGAATTAATGCGAAAAACAGGCTACTTGACTTTTGGATAAGTGACAAAGTTTATTACAGTTTTTTGCAAGTCAGGCAAAAAACAGTGTTTTTCATGAGATTTATTCCCGCTTACTGGCAATGTCACACAACATTAATATAGAGACGAGTAAAAACTCGTCTGCAGCAATGATTAAATGTCATTCTGTCTTAGACCCGGCAGGAACTGTATGCCAGTCTTTTGTACCAGTTCCTGATAACTGATAGGCTTGCCAGCCTGGGCATCGTCAGTATTTTCTACCCAATGCGCCCAGGCTCGGCCAGTATTGGGATCATAAATCAGTTTGTACAAGTATTTGGGTACCCAGACCTTGTTATTGCCTATCGTGGCAGGGTGCGGGCCATATACCGGACCAGTAATGACGTACACATCGCCTTGTGCACGCAAGATGTACTGGCGGGTAGCTTTTTCTATCGAGGCCCAGGTCTTGCGGTTATTGACAGGCGCTTGCGGCACCATATTTGCCAGTGAAAAACTTTGTGCCATGGCCGTGCTGTCGACCATGTCGGCAGCCGGTGCCATATGGCCACGGTCATAACCTGAACCTTTGTAATCATCAAGCTCAGCCCGTTCTGCACTTGGCAGTCTGGCATCGGCATAGAACTGGTTGCTGCGTTCATTGTCTCTGGCTCGCAATATGATCTGTCGGTTCAGCTTTTCAGCTACATAAATGGGCGTATGGCTTTTGCCAGAATGCATGACGGCAAATGCAGAAAAACACAGGGCCCGCGGACGCATTTCGCTGGCTTGTTTTAATGCGGGAATTTGCCCTTTTGTAAAAAACTGGCGACACCCGGCAAACTCTCCCGTGCCAGAAACTGGAAGCTCAAGAAAAGCGACTTCAAAGCGTGAAAGATCAACAAAGGAAAGACTGATCAATGCAAAAAAAAGCAGGGGACTGAGTTTGGCGAGTTTTTTTAACATGTAGATGAAAGCTGATGCCTGGTGCGGGCTAGCCTGAGGTGAGCCAAATCAATTTTTTAAAACGCTCGTGCCTGGCTAGTCACTGTGGCAAAAATACTGCATGAAAGTACAGCATTCTGCGAAAGGGCTGGATTCTATCTGATTTTCTGCAGGGTATCTTTCTGGAAATTAAATACTTGCATTTTAGGCAGGTGCAGCTAGTAACAAATTGAGACTACTTTGACAATAAAATACTTGCTTATTTGACCCGTCTGGCAGACTATGCCGCTGGTTGAAAAATCCATAAAGTCCTGATCTTGTCTCCTGTTATATTTATTGCTGCCAGAAATAAACTGCTCAAGCTGGATGCTCGCTGGATTTTTTTTCGGCCTGCTTTTGCTTGAGTCGCTGCTGTATTGCCTGGATGAGTTCACCGGACCATATAGTTTTTATGCGCCGTTTTATATTTTTCCGGTAGGGATGAGTGCTGCCTTGCTGTCGCGGCGCATGACGGTTTTCCTGGTGATCTTATCCAGCCTGGCAAGGGCGCAGGTCTTCAGTCAGGTGTTCCAGTCGGGTAGCCTGATGTTGCTGGCATTTGATACTGTCCAGAGTATTTTGCTATATGGCTTGATCGCAGCACTGGTGATTGCTGTTAATAGCATGCACCTGCGCTTGTTGAAATATGCTCAATACTTGCGTGCGAACATCAGGCTCATGCGTCAGCAAAGACGTAACAGGGCCAGCATACGCCGGGCTTTGCCTGAGGATGCTGACGGCATAGTGCGCCTGGCCGTGAATGGGGCGCGAAACGGTGATTTATCAGAAGATATTTCGAATGCAGTCTTGCAGCGCACTTTGGTAACTGCCTTCAGGCAAGGCATAGTTGAAGGCCAGACAATCAGGCATGTCTGGGCTGGTGGTCAGCAAAAAGTACCGGTTGAATTCTGGGTGTCTATCATCAATGGCCGTATGGCTGGATTTTTCATGTTGTATGGTGTCGATAACCAGCAAGGATCAGAGCGCGAATTGCATGCCATGGTGGTTGCAGATGAATATCGCGGCCTGGGCATAGGTGCTGCCATGACCGATTTCTTTTGCATGCATTTTAAAAATCGCCGCCTGTTTGCCGCTTGCAAGACAGGCTCAAGCATGATGAAAATGTTGAGCCGGCGGGGCTTCAGTTTGTTCTGCACGACGGAAAACGAGTATGTCATCATAGAACGGCATAACTGAAACCCTGCCCAGGCTTCAATTCCTGTGCAGGGCATCCCACTGCAAGCCAAACTTGTTGAGATATTTCTTCAGCCTGTCTGCGTCATTGGGATTGGCTTTATTGCTGCGCGAAACAGCAAACAATTTCCGGCCTGCTTCCGACATATTTTTAGAACGCAAGCAAACCGAGATGACAGCCTGCAATTGCACGGCATCAAATAAATCCAGTTGAGCTACTTGCTCTGGATCCAGATAGTCATCCAAATCCACCTCATGCGTTTCCCTGCCGTCCTCGTGTGCATGTGACCACAGGCGTTGCAGGCGCTTGATTTCTTCACTGGCATTCTGATCATTGATGCGTCCGGCATCGGCCAGTGTCGCCATACGTGTGACAGATGCTGATAAATCACGGAAATTACCTGCCCACACCGCCTGGGCGGAGGTGGCAAACTCCATATAACTGTCCTTCGCTTCTTTATTGAAGCGCACCATCTGCCCGTTCTCGGCACTGTATTGCGATAGCAGATAATCGATATTCGGCGCAATGTCTTCGACCCGCCCACTCAGGCCTGGCAATTCATACGACCACAGATTGATACGTGCATACAAGTCTTCGCGAAAGCGGCCTGCCGCCACTTCCTTGCCCAGATCACGATTGGTGCCCGCCACCAGCTGAAAATCACTTTGCACTTCATGGTCACCACCCACAGGGAAAAAGCGTTTTTCTTCCACCGCCTTGAGTAGCATGGCTTGTTCATCCAGACCCAGTTCACCAATTTCATCGAGAAACAGCAATCCCTTGTGTGCTGTCCTCAGCAAACCAGGGCGGTCAGACATGGCACCGGTGAACGAACCCTTGATATGGCCAAACAGGGTGGAACCCGCGCCATCACCGCGCAGGGTGGCGCAGTTGACTTCGACAAACTTGCCTTCCAGTCTGTGCCTGGCTTTTTTCAGTTCAAAGATACGCCGTGCCAGGAAGGACTTGCCCGCACCAGTCGGGCCCATCAACAGAATCGCTGCCCTGGATTTGATGGCGACACGCTCTATCTCATCGATCATGGTATTAAAGCGCGCATTGCGGGTAGCAATGCCAGACTTCAGGAAAGCCACACCTTCTTCCTGTTCGCGGCTAAAGCGCTGGGCGATCTGGTCATAGCGTGACAGATCCAGATCGATGATGGTCATCTCACCAAAATTGGCCTTGGTTTGCCGCCGTGGTGGCGAAGTCTGTAAGAGCTTGCCAGGCAGGTAATTGGCCTCTGTCATCAGGAACAGGCAAATCTGTGCCACGTGGGTGCCGGTGGTGATATGCACCCAGTATTCTTCTTTGTCGGTATCAAAGGGGTAAGACCTGGCAAAGTCGAACAGGCAGCCATACACGTCTTCAAAATCCCAGGGATCTTTTATTTCCAGCTGATGTGAACGTAGCTTAGTCTCTGGCGAAGTATCAGCTATATCCTTTTCCAGTTGCGCGAGCAAGGCCTCATGCTGGCCGCTGTAGAGCAAATCAATGCGATCAATGACGATATCTTCGTGCTGGGTCAGCGCAACAGTGGGTCGCCATTTTTCCCAGCGACCACTGCCACGGCCACTATCGAGTTGCGTGCCTATAAAACCGATGACGACTTTTTTCTTCTTGTACATTTTGGATAAATATTTATCTATTTGGATAATTATATAGGAAATTTGCTCTGTGGATTGTCCTTGTGGGATTTCACTTATTTCTTTATTTGTCTATTTAAATCAATAACTTAAGAGGATGTTTTGCAATTTGGCACAGACCTGGCACGCCCATTGCAATAGATGGAGTGTAGGGCATGCAGGCATGAAGGGAGTGCCACCACCGAAAACGATTGAGTCCTTGGTGGGCTGGATAAAACCAGATGCAGTCTAAGTATTGTCATGAGCAAGGTTGCAGATGCAGGTTGCCGCTCCCCGTAAGGGTGTCAACTGGCGCGCGTTTCCAATCATGGCAGTGGCCAGAAGTAATGCTCTGGTTGTTGCATTGTGCGGGTTCGAATCCCGTCGTGTCCACCAGGTTGGAAAAAATCTGAAAGAGTTTAATAAAAAGAAAAAAGGAAATGAAATGGTTAACACACAATTGTTCCAGAGTTTAAAAAACTCACTGACAAATAAATTTTTGCCAGTTACAGATGCAACAAATTTTTCCGGCGTTGCAGCCTACAAGTTCACCGCCGAACACAAGCTGGCGCAATATGCAGCCACTGGTTGCCTGAACGCGACTTACTACGCCAGTGCAGAAGCACAACTGGCAACGGTGCTGGATCTGACTAAAGAGGTAACACCTTTGTTCGTTGCGCAAACCGCGATTTACTGCCGGGAGCGTGGCTATATGAAAGACATGCCAGCTTTGCTGGTAGCAGCACTGACGATGCGTAATGCAGTCGAGTTGCCGCGTACTTTCAAGCGTGTGATGAACAATGGCAAGATGCTGCGTAACTTTGTGCAGATAGTGCGTTCAGGTGCGATAGGTCGTAAGTCTTTGGGTAGCCGTCCTAAGAAACTGGTACAGGCATGGTTGAATACTGCCAGCGAAAAAGAATTGCTGGCAGCAGCGGTGGGTACTACGCCATCACTGGCCGATGTCGTGAAAATGGTGCATCCAAAACCTGTCGAAGCATGGCGTGAAGCCTTTTTCGCCTGGTTGATAGGCAAGCCATACAAGGTTGAGGCTTTGCCACCAGTGGTAGCAGCGTTTGAGGCTTTCAAAAAAGACCGCAGCCTGGCTTTGCCAGATGTACCTTTCCAGATGCTGACAGCGATGGACTTGACGACAGAAGACTGGGCTCAGATCGCCCGCCAGGCTGGCTGGCAGATGTTGCGTATGAACTTGAATACCTTTGGCCGTCACGGCGTGTATGCCTTGCCAGGCATGGTGGACTTGATTGCCGCTAAATTGAGTAATGCAGAGGCAATTGCCAAAGCCAAGGTATTTCCTTACCAGTTGATGGCGGCTTACAAGGCAGCGAATGAAGAAGTGCCAATGCCAATCAAGAATGCCTTGCAGGATGCGATGGAAATCGCCTTGAACAATGTGCCAGAGATATTTGGCAAGGTCGTGGTATGTGCTGACGTGTCAGGTTCCATGTCGTCTGCAGTCACTGGTTACCGTGGCTCTGCAACGACAGCAGTACGTTGCATAGACATCGCTGCCCTGGTTGCTGCTGCCATGTTGCGCAAGAATCCATCAACGCTGGTCTTGCCGTTTGAAAACCAGGTCGTGAAATGTGATTTGAACCCACGTGACAGCGTGATGACCAATGCGCAGAAATTGGCAGCGATAGGTGGTGGTGGAACCAATTGCAGTGCACCACTGGTACAGTTGAACAAACAGAAAGCGCAAGCTGATCTGGTGATCTTTGTTTCTGACAATGAATCATGGATGGATGCAAGCCGTGGCCGTTCTACAGCCACCATGGCCGAATGGAATGTGTTCAAACAACGCAATCCACAAGCTAAACTGGTGTGCATAGACATCGCGCCTTATGGTACGACACAGGCCGCAGAAAGAGACGATATTTTGAATGTAGGTGGTTTTTCTGACGCCGTATTCAAAATTATCGCAGCCTTTGCTGCAGGTCAGTTGAGTGCGGAGCATTGGGTAGGTGAAGTAAAAGCAATTGATATTTAAAGAACCGCTGGCGAGGAAAATGCAGTATGTGCTTCGCCAGTCCAGGTAGTAAAAGTTTTTGAACGCAGCACGAATGTAAATGTGATTACATATGAAAACTGTAAAATCACCTTTAAACCTTGTCATGCTGTGCTTCAAAGACCATTTGAATGTGGTCTTGAGTTTGAAATGCAGTACGAATGCGCTGGCGATTACATCCGAAAAAATAATCGCAAGTAATCCTTGTCGTACAGTATTTCTCAATACCGCAATCAAATGTCGCAGTGCAGGTTTTGAATATGGCATGAATGCTGATGTGATTACATATGGGATGAATATCACGTTTTAGTTTTTGTCATGTCGTATTCAATAAATATCATTGTTGCAGTTTCTTGAATGCCTTATGAATGCTCATGTGACTACATTTGCAATGTTCACAGCAATTCTTGTCATAGGGCGGTTCAGGAAATGGAGTTGTAAAGGTTTTGAATGAGCCAGGAATGCTGACGTGATTACATTTTGCGAAAATGAGACTTCACTTCAAACTCTTGTCTTGCCTTGTTCAATCAGGTTGTACCCGAATGCCATCAGGATTACATCGGTTAAATTGGTTCGACTCCAGTCTGGTCTGCACCGCAAGGACAGATCAGAAAGTCCTGGTAACACTTGTCGGGGTTTTATTATAAAAGTAGAGACGTGATGAAAAGTGGAAAACAAAGAAGATCAGAAATCATGGAAAAGCGGCGTGCCCGCATACCCGTGAAAGAAAGTTTCGATGTTTATGCTTTGCCAGTTCCAGTTGGAGCGATTCCAGCGAATCGCGAGACATTAAGACTCAACAATACTTATGGCTTGTTGCCTTTGTTTTATGTGGACTATGCCTTTAACTGCAGGGATTGTGAGTCAGCACAGATTTGGACAGCGAAGCAGCAAAAGTGGTGGTACGAGATTATGCAGGGGAATATCAATAGCGTAGCTGTGCGATGTCGTCCTTGCCGCAAGAAAGAGCAACAAAGAAAAAAATTAGCCAGGGACATCCATTTAAGTGGCCTGGCAACAAAGCACAAATAATAAAGTTTCCAGGCGAATGCCAGTGAACATGCAACGGTCCTAAGGTGGTGAACAGATACATGAAGATGTATTCATGCTCTGGTGTAGCCTGGGTACTGACTCAGACAAGAGTTTCCCGGCCGTCGGTTTCACATCCCCTTGTCGCCGCAGTATTTGGAAGTGAAAGAGTTTGTGTGGTGAGGCAGTAAATAAGAGTTTAGGCGAATGCTGGTGAAATTACATCACTTTTAATGAGGCTGTCGCGGGTTCGAAGCCCGTCACGAAATCTCGGTTTCGTGTAGCTCAGTTGGTAGAGCACCTGTGGGTAACCACATACATTTCACCGAATATTGTCGCCACCCTAATTTGAAAAAGAAAAAGAGAAAATATGAAACACGAAGATTATGATGTAGTGCAGTATAAAGATGGTCGTCCTATCAAAATGTGGACCAAAGGTGTTCCTGTTGAAGAAGAAGCCAAGCAACAATTGGCGAATACCTCCCGTTTGCCTTTCATCTACAAACATATTGCCGTGATGCCAGACGTGCATCTGGGTAAAGGTTCTACCATCGGTAGCGTGATACCTACCCTGGGTGCGGTGATCCCGGCGGCGGTTGGTGTGGATATCGGTTGCGGGATGATGGCTGCCAAGACCACTTTGTTCGCCCATGATTTGCCAGATAACCTGGGCCCATTGCGTACAGCGATAGAAAAAGCCATACCACATGGTATGTCACCTAAGACCCGTAGCTTCAAAGGCCGTGATAAGGGGTCATGGGAATCGCCGCCAAGTGCTGTGGATAATGCCTGGGCAGAATTGAAAGATGGTTTCGATGAAATCTGTTTGAAAACACCGCGTTTGAAAAACACCAATAACTACCGTCACCTGGGGACTTTGGGTAGTGGTAACCACTTCGTTGAAGTGTGTCTGGATGAAGCCAATGTCGTATGGTTCATGCTGCACTCCGGTTCACGTGGTGTAGGTAATGCGATTGGTAGCCATTTTATTGAACTGGCCAAGCAGGATATGCGTACCCATTTCATTAACTTGCCTGATCAGGACCTGGCTTATTTACCAGAAGGTACCCAGCATTACAATGATTACATTGAAGCCGTAGGTTGGGCGCAAAAATTTGCGCGTATGAACCGTGAAGTGATGATGCTGAACTTGATTGCAGCTGTGCGTACCGTGATCAGCAAACCGTTTGAAACGCATATTGAAGCGGTGAACTGCCACCATAACTATGTGCAGAAAGAGCATCATTTCGGTAAAGATGTATTGGTAACCCGTAAAGGTGCAGTATCTGCGCGTGCCGGTGAGTTGGGGATTATCCCTGGTTCCATGGGAGCGAAAAGCTTCATCGTGCGTGGTAAAGGAAATGAAGAAAGCTTCCATAGCTGCAGCCACGGTGCTGGCCGTACCATGAGCCGTACCGCAGCCAAGAAGCTGTATACCGTCGCTGATCAGATCGCCGCAACCGAGGGTGTGGAATGCCGTAAAGATGCCAACGTGATTGATGAAATCCCTATGGCATATAAAGACATCGATGCCGTGATGCTGGCCCAGACTGCACTGGTAGATGTGGTGCACGTATTGAAGCAGGTGGTTTGCGTTAAGGGTTGATTTTTAAATTCAAGACCATTAACCACAGCGACACCGAGACACAGAGAAAGGCATGAGAATATTCATTAATCTGAAAATTCTCGCGCTTTTAAGATATAAGGTTTTCTCTGATTTTCTCTGTGTCTCTGTGCCTCTGTGTTGAGAGGTCTTGCTTTTGAATTTGATTTGAAAATAAAAATAATGAATAAGAAAATGATAGAGCTGGATGGCTCTTTGGGTGAGGGTGGTGGGCAGATATTGCGTACCTCTTTGAGCCTGTCCATGATTACCGGTCAGCCGTTTCGTATTATCAATATCCGTGCTGGCCGTGCCAAGCCGGGTTTGTTGCGCCAGCATCTGGTGGCAGTGCAATCGGCTACGGCTGTCAGCGGTGCGCAGGTAACTGGTGCAGAACTGGGTTCAACCACGCTGGAATTTATTCCATCAGGCATCTATGGAGGCACTTACCAGTTCGCTATTGGCAGTGCTGGTAGTTGTACCCTGGTGTTGCAGACCCTGATACCGGCTTTGCTGTATGCAGACAAGCCATCGACCATCAAGATTACTGGTGGTACACATAATGACATGGCACCACCTGCGCAGTTTTTGCAAAAGGCTTATGGCCGGGTACTGCAGCAAATGGGTGCAGATGTCAGCTTTGAATTGAAGCGCTATGGTTTCGTCCCTGCCGGTGGTGGTGAAATCATCGCCCAGGTACAGCCATGCAAGCAGTTGAAGAAAATCGACCTGCTGGAGCGCGGCGAAAGACTCAAAGGCTATGCTGAAAGCTTTGTTGCCGGTGTACCTGTCGATGTTGCCAAACGCGAGCTTGAATGTGTAGGTGCGGGCATGGGCTGGACTACAGATCAATTGCTGGTGCGCGGCCTCAGCAATGACCAGGGGCCCGGCAATGTGCTGCTGATTACGCTGGAACACGAGCAGGTCACCGAAGTGTTTTGCGGTTTTGGTGAAAAAGCCGTCAAGGCAGAAAATGTCGCTAAACGCACTGTGCAGGAATTGCGCGAATATGTCGCATCCGGTGCCGCCCTGGGTGAGCATCTGGCAGATCAGGTCATGTTGCCATTTGCTTTGGCGGGTGGTGGCAGTTTTACGTGCAGTGTGGTGTCACAGCATGCCAAAACCAATGCTGATGTGATAGCCAGGTTTTTGCCAGTCAGTACAGAATTCAGACCACAGGATAAACGCTTCATATACACGATGAAGCACAATTAAAAAGGAGAGCGAGATGAAACTTGCAGAAGCCTTGCTATTACGAGGCGATTTACAGAAAAAACTGGCATCCATGCGTGAACGCATAGTGCACAATGGTTTGGTACAGGAAGGCAATACGCCACAGGAAGATCCTGAAGCCTTATTGCTGGAAGCCTATGCCGTGACCACGGAACTGGAAAAGTTGGTGTTGGCGATTAATGCCGCGAACATGGCGAACAAACTGCCAGATGGCCGTAGCCTGACAGCTGCCATCGCCGAACGCGATAGCTTGATACAACGCCATGCCTTGTTGCAGGCGGCCATAGGATCGACGCATAAAGAACCAGATCGCTATAGCGCACGTGAAATAAAATGGGTGTCCGTATTTGATGTGAAAAAATTGCAGAAGCAGTCAGAAGACCTGGCCAAAAATCTGCGTGAATTGAACGCGAAAATTCAGGAAAGTAACTGGCAGGTAGTGTTGTAAATGAGCTTGTAAAGTTTTTGGAACATAGAGCGAGCGTGGAACCCCGGCCCGATGACAGGGGGTGGAAAATATACTGGGATCGCTGACCGAGCGCGATGGGCAGCGCCAACAAATAACAACTCAGCCCATCACATCGCACTGTTGAAATTGCATATTGCAAACCTGACTACCACACGCTGACTATGTTCCAACCCGTTTTAAAGAATCCACTTAGTCACTCGCATTTTTTGCGAAATGACTTTGTGGATTTTTTTTGCGATTAAAATATTTTTTTGTTGACACAGTAATTTAATCTCGTGCAGAATCGAGTCTCTTCGATATGCAGCAATATAAAAAATTCTGCAATTCGTTTTTTTATCAACACCCAATTCAAGAAAGGAACGGCCATGCCACGGAATACGGCTAGTAAGAACAATCAATACTTTTAGCCCCGTGCACGACGCTCGGGGTTAAGGCAAATCGCCAACCCGAGCCGGTCGTTTTTTTGAAAACCCCGGTGAGGAAACTCGTCGGGGTTTTTTACTTTTCAAAACGCTGATTTTTTTGTTGGAGCGCCAGAACTTGCATAGCTTTGTGCCATGCAGGCAGGGATGGTGTTCGCCAATAAAACACAGTGCCATTGAAGAAGAAAGCAGCCAGATATTTCTCATGCAAGCAGCACAATTTGCTGTAGTGACGTGAGCGACGCGCTGAAAAACACCGGCATGACAAGAAGGAAAATTGTATGCCTATAGCTCAAAGTTTGCACAAGGCCAAAGTGCCTGTGCATATATTTACTGATGATGTTGATCACACTGCCATACAGCAGTTGCTCAATATCGCTAATTTAAACATCGTCCATCCTCACGTAGCTGCCATGCCTGATGTGCATGCGGGTGTAGGTGCCACGGTAGGCAGTGTGATACCTACCCGTGCCGCCATCATCCCGGGTGCTGTGGGTGTCGATATCGGTTGTGGCATGAATGCCGTGCGCACGACTTTGACGGCCAGCCAGCTGCCAGATAATTTGGCAAAACTGCGCAGTGCTCTGGAAGCCGAGATACCAGTCGGTTTTCGCCAGCATGCCTGGAACCGGATGCGTGGATCTGCCCTGGTCAGGGTGGGCAAGCCCTTGAATGACAGGTTGGACAAGATCGTTGCCAAGCACAAAAGCATCATGAAAATGCTGCCGAAGTTTTACCAGACCTGGATATGTCAGTTGGGTACCCTGGGTGGAGGCAATCACTTCATTGAAGTGTGTATTGATGAAGAGCAGCGCGTCTGGATCATGCTGCATTCTGGTTCACGTGGTGTGGGCAATGTCATCGGCAAGCATTTTATCTGGGCTGCACGGAAAGAAATGTGGCGGCACCAGATACATTTGCCAGACAAGGACTTGTCTTATTTTACAGAAGGCTCGGAATTGTTTGATGACTATGTCGAAGCGGTGCAGTGGGCGCAGGATTATGCGCTGGCTAACCGTAGTGA